>ERZ761594.40-NODE-40-length-65699-cov-8.337959_pt1 | contig 65699 bp, 92 predicted proteins | sample MGYA00511036_ERZ761594 | MGnify/ENA primary metagenome ERZ761594 (study PRJEB28899, sample SAMN03785561) | bioreactor sludge metagenome | biome: EBPR Sludge; feature: EBPR Bioreactor; material: 0.22µm filtered reactor supernatant | place: Saint Lucia: Queensland... | reverse complement strand
CAAGCCACCAACCCATTGAAATCACACGCGTTTTCGCCACATCGCACTCACGCGATGATGCGATACAGGCGATCATCGCCTATGGTGCAACATGCAACCGGACGCATATGAGACTGATTCGCAAAGACGCGCACCATCACGCAACCGTGATCCATCACGATTTGTGATATGCCGCATCACGCATATGAGAAGCGTTCGCAACAGGTGGCCCCAGCCCCGGCCCCGCTCCGACCAGGCGCGATGCCCGACCCAGGCCGGCGCGCGACTCTGCAACCCGCTCGCGCGCCCATGGGCGAGGCGCTCGCGCGCCCATGGGCGAGGCGCTGGGGCGCAGGAGGGCGAGGCGCTGGGGCGCAGGAGGGCGAGGCGCTGGGGCGCAGGAGGGCGACCAGGCAAAGCGAAACCGCCCGGCGCGGCGGCCGGGCGGTCTAGGGCAGGATGCGAGCTTGTGGCGGCGCTGGCGCGCGTCTAGGCGTCAGGACTCCTTGATCGGCTGCACAACGAGATAGGCGTCGGACAGGTCGGACGGCGCCCGGTAGGCTGCCACGATCGCGCCAGACAGGTAGTATTCCCCGGCGCGCGGCGGCCGGAAGCCCAGCACGCGATAGTCGCGCAATGCCGGCCGGAAGCCGCTTTCCGCGAAGTTGAGGCGATCGGGCAGGTTCCAGCGTTTGCCCGCCTCACGGTGGATCTTGGTCATGGTGTTCATCTCCTGTTGTCGGCATTCTGAAGCCGGCGACGCGCCCCCGCAAGGGCGCGTAACGGGTTTCAGGCGAGACCCGCCGCATAGGCTCGCGCGTCGGCGGTATACTCGCGGCCGTGCTCGGCGATAAGGCGCGCCATGGCGCGGCGAGCATCGGGCTTGCGGATCTGCGCTAGCGCCTCGTCAACCGCCGCGCGCGGCAGGGACGCGAGCGGGATGGCGCGGGCTTCGGCGGGAGTTGCGGGCAAGTAGGTCATGGTCGGCGATCCTCCGGGTCTAGCGTTTCGATAGAATCACGATAGCCGCGCTAAACGTGATTCGTCAAGCGCGGCTATCGTGATTCAGGCGGCGCGGTTGACCGGCCGCAAGGACGCTTTCAAGCTCGCGTTGCCGCGCCTCGCGTTCGCCTGGTGGCGCGCATTCCCAGGCGGCGAGCGCGGCCGCGACGCGGGCTTGCCAGGAACCGGGCGACGCCAGGAACACGGCAGTCTCGAAGGCTGCAGCGGGCTGCATGGCGTCAATCCTCCTCGCAACCGGGCGAGATCTCGCGGCCGCAATGGTCGCATTCAATCCGCGCATCGGTTTCGCTGTCGATCATGGTTGCGCCGACAGCCCAACCCGAGCGCATAGCATTCGTGCGGATGGCGGGAATGATCTCGCGCAGATTGTCGCGCGTGCAACCGTGGCAAAGGCAAGCGCCGTCCGCGGTCAGATAGACCATTTCCGCGCCGCCCGGGAAAACGAACTGCCCAGCGCGCAGGCTTGCCTTAAGGTCCGCGACCGTGCCGATCTCGCGATGATGCCGCGAGTAGTTCGGGCGAAGTGACGGCCGCGTAGACCATTCCTGATCGCGAGTGTCGTAAAGCGCGCCGTCGTACGACGAGATGAAAAGGTGCTCCGGCATAGATCATGACTCCCTAACGAACTGGCGGCAGAACGCGGCCGCGGCGAGTGACAGGCGACCATGCCGTAGCATGGTCCGGGCGAGATGGAAGGCGGGCGCTAGACCGCTTGCCAGACGGTGAAGCCCGCGCGCTCAAGCTCGCAATCCCATGTCGGGCCGCCGTCAAGCGCGAGCGCGTCGCGGAATGCCTGCCAGTGTTCGGCATTGCTCGGAAGCCAAGCCCGGCTGTCTTCGGGCTTGCTCGGGTCGGTCAGTCTCCGCGCCGCGTCGGCGCAGGCGGCGGAACGCTTGTCATAGCCGTATCCGCCCGCGAACCCGCGAACCATCGGCGCGCCGAGCCACTGCACGTAGGCATAGAGGCGCCCCGCGCCATCGGCGGGAAGCTTGAAGGCGATCGTCGCGACGCGCTTTCCGTCCTTGGCGATCACATAGGCCGAGACGCGCGAGAAAGCGGGCGACATTAGCGGGCGCCCCTTTTGGCATGGTCGCGCGCGTCTTCGATAGCGTTGCGCGCGTGGCGCGGCAGGAAACCATCCACCGGAGTCGTGTAGACATTCGGCGCGCCGGGCGCGTCGACGCAAACCCGCCGAACGTCGCCAAACGTGCGCAGATGGATCGAATAGCCTGCTGGCATGTCGCCGCTATCCAGGACCGGCCGCACGCGCGCCTCGCGGATCATGCGGTCAACGCGCCACGCTGGCAGATTGCGGCCGGCGACGGCGCGCTCGATTGCGACCCGGGCGCCGGCTTCGGTATCTGCAATCGCGCCCGCGATTGCGTTGAACGTCGGCGCGGTCATCCCGTGATCGGGATGCGGCGCGGCGGCAAAGGCTTGCCAAATGGTCATAGTGTCAGGACTCCTCTTACCAGCGCGCGGCTTCGGGCAAGCCCACATAGATGCGTTCGCAGATCGATTCGTACATTTGTGCGGACACAATGTCGCCGCGCAACCTGCAGCCGATTGCGGCATGCCGATTACTTGCGTAATTCGCAAGATCGGCCGTTGCTGCCTTCGTTCCGCGGCCGCCGGCCGGGAAAAGCGCGCGATAATTCATGCCGCGCTTGTGCTTGTTCCAGAACTGCATTAGCTCAGATTCCGGCATGCAATCGAGATTGACCGGCATTGGCATGCTGTCAGTTCCTTTCCTGATGGCTGGAACGTGCATTGCGAGTCTCCTATGTCGTGTTTCGTGATTCGTCAGGCGCGAAGGCAGATCAACACCCAACCGACCGCGCCAACGGCGAAGGCGCCGGCGGAGTAGGCGACGAGATCCAGCGCGCCCGGAAGCCCACCAACGGCCGCGGCATAGGCGGCCGCGCCAAAGGTGAAGTGAAGTACCAGCGCGCCAATGGCCATGATGCCGGAAATGAGGTGGTGCATTGTGAGTCTCCGCGTGCGTGTTTCGTGACACCATCTAGACGTGATTCGGGTCGCGAGTCAATACGCGATGTCGGCGCCGCGCTTGCGCTTGCTCGCCGCGGTTTCCCGCAACACAACCGCCATGCCCGCGCCGAACGTGCGGCCGGTGAACTGGCGGTTGTTGACGGTTGCGTGCGCCTGATACATGCGCGTACCCATGTAACTGTTGACGCGCCAGCCCGAGCCGAGTCGTACCGTGCCGATGCGGTCGCCCGTCCAAGTAGTCAACTCGTGCGTGTTGTAGTGAAAGTCATTCACTTTCCCGCCAACATAGGCGACGAATTCATCGGGCGTGTTGTGCAGCAACTCATATTGTTCAACGCGGCCGCGCATGGCGTTGTCAACGGCGAGGTAGTCGGGATGCGCGGTTACTTCCGCCGGGATCGCGCCGCCGCGCGCATGGCCCGGCCAAAGGCGACGCATGGTCGACTCCGCGCGGTCGACTGCAGCAGACTCGCGCGCGTAGGTTTCCGCGTCGACGTGCGGGATGGAACCGGAATAGGACATTGCGAAAGTCTCCCGTGTTTCGTGACACCATCTAGACGTGATTCGCGTCGCGAGTCAACGCGATTCCGCATATGCGCGAGTCATTCTCATTTCCGCGCGATGATCCGGCGCCGGCGACAGGGCGAGCGCCGCCAGGTGGCAGAAGACGGCGACCTTGACGGCGCGCCACGCTTGGCTGGCGATGCTCATTACACCACCTTCCCCAGCACGGCGGGCGCGACGCGGATTTCCTGCCCGCTTCGATCCATGCGGACCGAAACCCATTTGCGCCCGATGCGGGAGACGACTCCGAAGCGGTCGCCCTGCATCCAGCGATCGGTTGACGGGTGAAGCTCGACACGCTCGCCAGGGGCTAAGTCGGTCGGATAGGTGAAATCGTACGTGGTCATGGTCTGGACTCCTCTCAGATGGAAATGTCGCGGCGCTCGGCGCGAGGCCGGTTTCGCTAGTTGGTCAGTTCTGACGGCAGCGCGCCCGACAGGAGCATCGTTTGGCGGTCGCATTCCGCGGCTTCTGCGGGCCACGCCCAGTCTGGAGCGATCGTCCATCCGCCCTCGCGGGCATTGGGGAATGCCCACGTCCAACGGACATAGCCGGCACTCTCGCCCGCGATCACGCTGGGCAGATAGGCGACGTTCTGAGGATAGGGGGCCATGGCGTCACACGCTCCCATGCGTCGCGAGATAGACGGCGCTCGACTCCGGTCGCGCGGCGAGCGCGACAGCCTTGATCGCGTCGCGGAACGCGCCATCTCCCCGCCCGCAGATAGCCTCGGAAAGCGTGACGCAGCACGCGGCGAGCGCGGCCGCCAGAGCGGCGGAAGCCTTGTGGTATCCGCCGCCGCCCGCCTTCCCCGTCCCGCTGATGTAGCGGCCGCATTCCGTGTGGATCCACACGGTCACATAGACGACACTCGCGCCCGCGCTACGCCCCGCGTAGACGCGGGCGACGACGGTCTCCCGCATCTCGGGCAACCCGGCGGGATAGCCGATCGCCAGCGTGACGGCGGAGACGGCGCCCGTCATTTCCTTGTCGCCGCCATAGTTGCGGCCGCGCGACTCGGACTCGCCATATCCGTCACCGGCGGGCAGGGTCGCGATGATGTTCCTAGGCATTCGTTGTCTCCCGTTTGTCGTGATTCCACCTAGCCGCGTGAATCGCGATTCGTCAAGCACAAAGTGCGCGCGACCAGGTAGCCGCGGAGGCAGTAACGAATCGCGCGGCTATCGTGATTCTGGCGGAGTAGTCAAGCCACCTGGCGGAGACTTGGTTAATGGCCCGCCTCGACCTCGACCTAGCTGCACCCCTAGCGTCGCGGCGCCTGCAGGCACCACCGGCCCCGAGGAAACACGTAGCCCCCGAGGAAATGCGCAGCCCCGAGGAAATGCGCCGCCGAGGAAACACGTAGCCCCCGAGGAAACAGCCCGAGGAAACAGCCCGAGGAAACAGCCCGAGGAAACAGCCCGAGGAAACATTCGTGATTGACAACGACGCGCGATTCGTGTGATATGGAGTCACGAAACACGCACTAGAGGAAACACAATGGTTCGCGCCGCCGCCATCGCCATCTCCCTGTCTCTCGCGGCGACCGCGGCAGACGCCAACCCCGCTGTCCTGTTCGACCTGCCGTGCGTCAGCGCGCCGATCGGATACGACGGGCTCAGGAGCCGCCTGGAAACCCGGTTCGGGGAGAAGCTGGTCCTCTCCACGATCGTCGGAGACACCGACATCCTGCAGGTCTACGGGAAACCGCGCGGCACCTCGACCGTCATCATGGTCAACGCCGCGACCGGGCAGGTCTGCGTCCTGGCGACCGGGCAGGACATGCGGCTGCTCCTCGGCTCGCTGGTGTGACCGATGCCGCAGCCCATCAGTCACAAGGCGATGACCTTCGCCATCTGGCGCGCAGCGGAGACCTCCGACTGGGTGACAACCCCCGAGGAGATCGCGGCGGAGATCGGCGAGATACCGGAGACCGTCGAATTTATCATGCGGGAACGGGGCTGGCTGGAAAGGCTCGACCAGAATGTCGTGCTTCCCGCGGACCTCGCTTTCCGGGCAAAAGGGGGCGTCGGCCGTGGGTAGGATATACGAGATCTCGCCGCCGCTCTACTCGTCCGATGTGAGGGCGTTGCTGGGTTACGCCGGCCTCGGCAGCCAGGTCCACATCACGCCGGGCGCGACCGCCACGCTCCGCCACTTCGATCTGCTCGACCCGCAGAGAGTCCCGACACGCCGCGGCCGGCTGCTGGCCCGCTACTACAAGTCGCGGTGGGACAACGGGCCGCGCATCGTCGCGGAGCGGGCGTGATGTGGCCCCGCCGCCCGCGGCGCCCGCGCCACCACGAGCGCGGCCCCGAGGAAATGCTGTCGGTCAGGCTTGTGGTCGGGGATCTGAGCAAGACGACGCTCATCTACCGCTGGGTGCTCAGCGACGCGGTGAGCGAGGAAACCTTCAAGGCGGCGACCGAGGGCAGGATGCCGACCGTCGCGGGCCGCCTGGCCGAGGTGGTGCTGGAAATGAACGTGGCGGCGCTGTCCGGGCAACTCGCCCTGCTCGCGCTGCTGCCGCAGGGGGCGCGACCGCGCCGGCGGGTGACGCCGTGATCGGGCTCCTGCTCGCCTCCTCGATCGAGGGCTGGGTGCTCGGCAACGCCATGTCGCTGCAGTGCCGCGAGGACGGCTCCATGCGGCTGCGCGTCCACAACGCCGAGACGCCGAGAATCGGCAGCTACGGGGAGGCCGAGATCGACTGCGGCCTGGGTCCGGTGCGGCTCGGCTACACGGCCATCGGCAACGCCCACGACAACCCGGCCGATCGGGTCGAGGTGCTGGCGCTGCCGCCGGGATACATCGCCGTGCCGTGGGGCATGGACATCGAGGAAACCACCACCGGCGACATCGAGATCGTCCGCTGGCTGGGCATGTGAGAGAGGGGAAATGTGATGGAAAGCAAACTGTTCGAGAGGCCCGCGATCTACGACACGCACGTCGAGACCAAGGATCTGAACGTGGGTGACATCGTGCGGCCGTATGGGGATGCCGTCGGCTGGGGCGAGGTGGTGGGCTTCACCTTCAGCGGCGGTGTCCGCATGAAGATGGAGTTCGACGACCGCATCGTCACACGGGTGTCCAGGCACGAGTGGATGCGCGTCGTCAATCCCCGCAGACTCAAAGGGGGCGTCACCGATTCCGGGCGACCCGAGGAAACCGAAAGCCAGGTCGAGTTCGTGGCCCACTGGAACAACGTCGACTACGCCACCGCGCAGCCGGCTCCGCTCCCGCCTCAGTTCTCCGCCGGCGTCCCGATCTGCGCCAGCATCCGCCGCGCCGACGCCGATGCCTTCGGCGATATCTACGAGGCCCGCATCGAGGAGCTTCAGGAGGCGCTTGACCTGGCCGCCGTCCACATCCACGCGGCCAACGTCCGCGCCGGCTGGTGGAGCAACCCGAAGACCGGCTTCCCGATCGAGCGCAACGTCTTCGAGATGCTGGCCCTGATCCACAGCGAGATCAGCGAGGCGCTGGAAGGCCACAGCAAGGGGCTGCGCGACGACAAGCTGCCCGAGTACCCGATGATCGCGGTCGAGCTTGCCGACACGGTGATTCGCATCCTCGACCTCGCCGGCGCCATGCATATCGACCTCGGGGAAGTCGTGGCGGCGAAGCTGCGCTTCAACCAGACCCGGGAGGATCACAAGCCGGAGAACCGGCTGAAGGCGGGAGGCAAAAGTGTCTGAGCCCTCGTTCCGGGGCGAACTGTGATCGGGGTAGCGGAGGAGCCGCGACCGCGCCGCCCTCCGGCCCCGTACCCGCGGCGCCTGACGCGGGTGGAGTGGGCGGCGGCGCAGGTGGACGAGATGGCCCCCATCAAGTTCGTCGCCGTCACCGGAGAAGTCCAGGAGGCGCAGACGCCGATCACGGTCCTTGAGGTCTGCCCCGAGGGCACGGCGGAGGGTCGCATCCTCGGCCCGGCGGAGGCGCTTCAGGTCGTGCGGATGATGCGAGCCTCGTCTGAGGCCATGGCCGACCTCGTGTCGATCATCAATCAGGCGGGCGGGAGGAAATACGGATGAGACACTGGCTTGAGACGCAGAACGGCGGTCGCTTCGACCTCGACTCCGACGACCCTGAGTTCGACATACCGGGGATGGCGTGGGGGTGCGCCCGGCAGCCCCGCTACGGCGGACAGTGGCGCCCGGACGTGGAATGGTACTCGGTCGCGGAGCACTCGCTGCTGGTGCACGCCATCGTGTCGCGCTTCACCCCCCTCGCCACGACGCAGAAGGGCGCCAGGGAGCGACAGCGCATCGTCCGGTCGGCCCTGTGCCACGACCTCACCGAGGGCATCCTGGGCGACGTGGCGTCGCCGCTGAAGCGCCTGCTGCCCGCCTACGAGGAGATCGAGGACCGGATGAACCGGGCGCTCGCGCGGCGGCTCGACCTGATCTACCCGTGGCCGCAGATCGTCAAGGACGCCGACCTGCGCATCATGGTCGACGAGACGCGGGCGCTGCTGTCGGAGCGCGACCGGGCCGACTGGAAGGTGCTCGACGGGCTCGGGCCGTTCGGCGCCGCGATCCGGCAGTGGTCGCCGCGTGTGGCGGCCGGTCACTTCCTGCGCGCGCTGGCCGATTGCGGCGTGACGGATTAACTCCGACTGCGATTGACCTCCGTGTCACGAATCAGGTAGAAAGAAACACGCAGAAAGAGAATCACGACATGAGCGTCACCTCACGAGAATTCGCAATGTGCTACGGCAAGCAGTCGTTCGACAGGGCGACGGCATCGCGGGTGGCACGGGAGCACAACGCGCCTCGTCCACTCAGCGTGCGCGGCAGGAGTCGCAAAGACAAGAAGCCCGAGGTCAGCGCATTCCGGTGCGCGTGCTGCGGTCACTGGCATGTGGGGAGCCCTCCCAAGGCGATCCGAGAACGCAATCGGTATGAATTCGAGGAGTGAATGACATGGACTACAGCACGATCGGCCTGATCGGCCACAAGGGAGCCGGCAAGGACACCGCCTACGCGGCGCTGCGGGATCTCGGCTTCCGCAACGAGAAGTTCGCCGCCCCGCTCAAGAACATGCTGCGGACGCTGCTCGGCGACCTGGGGCACACCCACAAGATGATCGAGCGCATGATCGAGGGGGACCTGAAGGAGTTCCAGCTGGAGTCCCTCGGCGGCGTCACGCCGCGTCTCGCGATGCAGACGCTCGGGACGGAGTGGGGCCGGCGGCACCTGGGCGAAGACTTCTGGGTCGCCGCGGCCATGCGGCGGGCTGACGTGGGCAACGGACGGGTCGCCTTCACGGACGTGCGCTATGAAAACGAGGTCGAGGCCATCCGGCGCGAGGGCGGGCTCGTTGTCCGCATCACTCGGCCCGGCCTCCCCGTCGACCTGTCGCACGAGAGCGAGCGGTTCGTCGCCGAGGTGAAGCCGGACATGGAGATCGTGAACGACTGCCCGGACGCCGCCGCGTTCGAGAATGTCGTGTATCGCGTGTTTCACGCGGGGCTCAACTGGCAGAGGCTTTTCCCTCTTGCCGCGAATCACGAAACGCGATAGACTTCACGATAACGCAGGGGACACGCATCATGGCCGAGTTCAACGACGACGACGAGGACGACGTGCCGGGCATCGGGCACAACTCCGATGCCCAATACAAGGTCACCGCCTCCGAGCTTCGCGCCTTCATCGAGCGCGTCGAGCGCCTGGAAGCCGAGATCAAGGACATCCAGGACCAGCGGAAGGAGGTCTACGCGGAGGCCAAGGGGCGCGGCTACGACTGCGGCGTCCTGCGGAAGCTGATCGCCGAGCGCAAGAAAGACCCGTCCGACGTGTCGGAGTTCGAGGCGATCATGCAACTCTACCGCGACGCGATCGGGATGTGACGATGGCCCTGCTCGACATTCTTCGGTGCGCAGAATGCACCTGCGAGGCAGGCGGAGACGCTTGCAACTGGATCGCGACCGGGCCGGGAGTCGACCGGGAGTTCGTGTCGCTCGACCGCGCGATCGAGGTGGTGAACGCCAATCCGCACGCCGACGCGCTGCTGTCCGACAAGGCGCTGCGCGTCAAGGCTCCGGGGCTGCATCTGACGCTCAACATCAGCCGGGACCGTCTTGTCGACGGCAGGGCGCTGCGGCGCCACGGCTTCAACGTGTAGGGGAAACCACGATGGACGTGAATCACGAAGACGCGCTGATGGCCGCCCGCCGCGAGGTGCAGGCGAAGCGCGGTCTGAAGAAGCTGCCGGCCGCGACGCACGCCGACGTGGTGGCGCTGCTGCAGGCCGGCGGCCCCGAGGTCGCCGCGAAGATCATCGACACCCATCTCGCCGAAGCCATCGAGGCGGCCGATGTCTCCACCTACGTCGAGCCCACCGCCACCGAGGGCAGGGGTGAGATGACGCCCCGGGCCTTCCGCAAGGCGTTCCGCGCGCTGCCCTTCGGCAGCGAGTTCTTCTACGGCGCCAACCGCGCCGACCGGCGCAAGGCCGCCAGCCTGAAGCGCAAGGTGAAGAAGGGCGAGCCGATGGGCCGCATCCTGCGCGCCTTCAACCTCGGCGGCGGCCAGGTCGCCCGGCTGCACGCGACGCGCGGCTGGCTCGTCGAGAGGGCTGCCTGATGGAGCGCACCACGACGCTGCGCTGCCGTGTGATCCGCTGGAAGCGGACCACCATCAGGCAAGAGCGGCTGGCGGCCATCCGCGCCTTGGGAGCTAAGGATGCCTGGGCGTTCAAGGAGGACGCCGGAGGCGCCCGGGCGAGCGTCCTGACCTACGACGGAGAGTGCGACGGGGATTTCGACATCACCTACGAGCAGGCCCACGCGCTGGCATACAAGCGGGTGGCGCAGTGATCGCGCAGTGGGTGGCGACCATCGCCCTCGCACTGCTCGGGATCGTAGGGCTGATTCAGGCGTCGTCTGACGCGGAGACCCACTACAGGCAACGCGGCTCCGTGCCTCCGGGCACTCTGCTGTTCGTCGTCGTGAGCGCGGCCCTCGTCGCCGCCGCGATCGGGATCCGGCCGTGATGCTGCCGTGGATCATCTTCGACCTGTGGGTCGCAGCCTGTATCGAGGCGACCGTCGTCGGCGGCATCCGCGCGACCGGCGCTGCGCAGAAGGCGGTGATCGCGTCATGGTGACCGCCTGCCAGATCGAACACGCGCTCGACGCCGCCTTCGAGGCCGTGCTGCCCGGCAGCACGGCGACCCTGCGGCCGGTCGAGCCGGCGCAGTGGGACCGCTATCCGGCGCCGGCCAGTCTCGGCGTCGCCATCGAAACCAACGCCGTGATGCGATTCTACGGCGACCTGTCAGGAGGAGAACGGCTGTGAAGCTGGGAGCACTGCGCGCGGCCATCCGCGCCGAGAAGAACGTAGCCGTGCCGGTCGAGGGCATGACCGTCCTCGTGCAGAAGGGCAGCCTGCTCGACGCCCTCGGGGCGGCGCACGAGGGCAAAGGCACGGAGACCGGGTTCGCCCTGGTCGACGGCATCCTGCGGCAGGAGGGCGCCTTCGCGGAGAAGGCTGCCGCGGCGCGGGCGGAGGTGCTGGCTGCCGGCGCGCCGGACGGCTTCGACTCTCACGACAACGACCTGCTCGACGACCTGCTGTGACCTTCGGAGACCTCGCCCGTCAGTTCGCGGAGCAGCACTTCGTGCGGTGGCTGCTCACGCCCGTCGACGGCGGCGGCTGGCGCGCGGAGGCGTGGTCGGAGGGAGGCGCGCGCTACGCCATGGCGACCGGCGCGACACCGGAGGCGGCCACCTACGGCATCCTCGAAGCGCCGAAACTGCCCAGGGTGAAGGTCGTCTCCCGCTACTTCGTCTCCACCGACGGAACCAAGCTGGCGGTGACCTACAACGACACATCGCCGCTGCGGTCCGACGGGCTGTTCCGCGAAGTCCCGACGGAGACGTGGGCGCGGGTTCGCGACGGCCTGTCAGTGCGCATCGCGCCCCCGCCGCCCGAGATCGACGACCTGGCGGGGCTCCTGTGACGCCGGTGCGAGCCATGATCGCCGCGCTGCTCGACCAGTCGCCAGACTGGATCAAGCACGCCGAGGCGGCGGGCATCTCGGCCGAGATCAGCTTCGGGGACGACGGGCATCTGAGCTTCCACCGCCGCGCGTCAGACGGCCGCTGGGTGGTCTACCGCCGCGAGGGGGAGGACGCCCGCCGCGGGGCTGCCAGGGGGCTCCTGCGCGCTCTCCGTGCCTCCGTCGACGGGGCCGAGAGCCTGCCGCCGCCTCCCGCCGACGATATGGACGATCTGCTTTAGAATCACGATTGGAGTGACATAGTGTCTATCACGATTCACGCGGGCGACAACCGCGTCTCCCTCGCGGCCCTGCCCGAGAACAGCATCGACGGAGTCGTCTGCGACCCGCCCTACTCGCTGACCTCGATCACCAAGCGGTTCGGCAAGGCCGGCAGCAAGCCCGCCCGCAGCGACGCCGGCGCCGGGAACGACGGCAGCTTCGGCCGCGTCTCGGGGGGCTTCATGGGCAAAGCCTGGGATGCCACCGGCATCGAGCGCGACCCGGAGTTCTGGGCACTGGTCTACCGGGTGCTCAAGCCCGGCGGCTTCGTGTTCGCCTTCTCCGGCGCCCGGACCGGCCACTGGCAGGCGTGCGCCATGGAGCAAGCCGGCTTCATCATGCACCCGATGCACGCCTGGCTTTATGGCTGCATGGACCCCGAGACCGAGGTGCTGACCCGGGGCGGGTGGCTGCGCTACACGGAAATCCTCGACGGTGACGAGGTTCTGCAATGGGATGCTGAGACCGGCGCGCTGACGTGGGTAGTACCGCAGGCCGTCCACGAGTATCCATTCGACGGAGAGATGGTGGTCATCGAGAACCGCAACACGCGGCAGGTTCTCACGCCGAACCATCGGGTCTACGCCAAGGTGCGCCGCCACCCGCGGCACCCGAAGCCGATCTCCTATGAGGTGGTCGAGGCGGGCGAAGTCGATACGCGCTCCGCCGCGTGGCACGTCGATCTGCCGCTCGCCGGCAATCTGCGAGACGGAGATGAGGTCGACCCGGCCTATGCCTACCTCGTCGGGTGGTGGCTGACGGACGCCTGGGCGCACCGCGACGCCAATGCCTGCTGCTTCTCGCAGAGCAAGCCCGAGACGCTGGCGAAGCTGCGCGAGGCACTGGCCCCCTACGGTCCATCCGAGTACGTCAAGGCGGCGAAGAAAGACACGCACCGGGACGAGCATTCGTTCTACCTGACCGGCCCGATGGCCGACCGGCTGCGTTCTGAGTTCCCCCACCGCACGCTCCCGTGGGGCGTGCTCGGATGGGACCGCCCGGCTCGCGCCGCGCTCTACCGCGGCCTGATGGACGGCGACGGCAGCACGTCGCAGGTCCACCAGCACGCGAAGACCTTCTGGTCAAAGAAGCAGTCACGCCGCGACGTGTTCATGGCGCTCGCCCTGTCGCTCGGAATGCGCTGCCACGAGGACGCCCCGAAGGGTGCAGTCTACGTCAACACGCTGCGCGACACGACGCAAATCCAGAGCCGGCACCGCTCGGCGCGGATGCCCTACAAGGGGATGGTCTGGTGCCTGACGGTGCCGACCGGGGCCTTCGTGGTGCGTCGCGACGGGAAGCCGTTCATCACCGGAAACAGCGGCTTCCCGAAGGGGCATGACGCATCGAAGGCGATCGACAAGCACCTGGGCACCACCGACCTGCGCGAGACGTTGGGAGTGCGCTACGAGGCGCGTCGCTTCGCGCCCGGGGCGACCGTCGTCGAGGAAGGTGGCTACCGGAAGCGCGGGGACGACGAGGACGATCCGACCTTCACGGCCACCGACAGCGTGGGAGGCTCGCCCGAGGCGCGGGCGTGGGACGGCTGGAAGTACGGCACGCAGACGCAGAAGCCGGCCATGGAGCCGATCTACCTCGGCCAGAAGCCCTACGAGGGCAAGCCCGTCGAGAGCATCCTGAAGTGGGGCGTCGGGGCGTTCAACGTCGATGGCTGCCGGGTGCCCTCCGAGGCCCGTCCGTGGCGCGAGGCCCGGAGGAACCAAGAGAGCGACGATAACCGGGCGGCCTATGGCAAGGGGCTCGCGGGCTCCATGGCGGTAGAGGACACGACAGCCGGCCGCTACCCCGCCAACGTGCTGCACGACGGCTCGCCCGAGGTCGTGGCGCTGTTTCCCGACAGCAAGGGGCAGCAGGGCGACGTGCGCGGCACCGAGCCGAGCGGCGTCACCGACGAGATCTACGGCAAGTTCAAGGGCCGCGTCCCGGCCGCCGCGAGGAACGACTCCGGCAGCGCCGCGCGCTTCTTCAACAGCTTCCCGGCCGACGACTTCCCTTGGCCGCTCGCCTTCTACCACGCCAAGGCCGGCAGGCTCGACCGCGCCGGCTCGAAGCACCCGACCGTGAAGCCGATCGGCCTGCTGCGGCATCTGATCCGTCACATCTGCCCGGTCGGCGGCGTCGTGCTCGACCCGTTCGCCGGCAGCGGCACGACGGCGGCCGCTGCGCTCGCCGAGGGCTTGTCGTGCGTGCTGATGGAGGCCGAGCCTGAATACCTGACCTTCCTGCGGCAGCGGTTCCCGGGCGCTTTCGAGAACTGTGAGGACGAGGGCTGCCTGCTCGACCTCGCAGACCTGTTGTGATACGCGCGTTAACCGAGCATTAGACTAAAAGTGGAATAATAAGAGTCATACTGCTACTACTGCGACAGCCTATGATCGCAGGAGCATGTAATGATGCAGGACACAGCCGCGTACCGAGGTCAGTTGCAGGCCGAGGACGCGGCCTTTTTCGTCTTCATGGACGGTTGCCCTGGTGCGTTCGTCGCCGCGGTCGAGTCCATGATTGTCGCCGGGATAGACGAGTTCACGGACGAGCAGCGACACATGGTGGCGCATATGGCGCTGCTCGCCGGGGACACCGCCGGCGCGCTGGCGGCCGCAAGGTTGGACTGTGAGGTGAGACCCTGCGTCAGCTACGCAGGATCTCGATCGCCAGGGAGTGGGTGCTGCCGCTGACGGTCTGCGATGCGTCGAAGGTGGGATACGTCACCTTCTGGCCGGCGGAGTAGGCGGAACGGTAGCGAGACGACAAGCCAGTGCCGCCGCCGTCGATCATGTCGGGGCGCAGAGTGAGAGATTCGTTGCCGTTCCGGTGCATCGCCGTGGAGACGTGGCTGTCTTCGCGCTGCAGGTCGAGGCCGATCCACGGTGCCAGGAACGCCTGGCCGGACAGAAGGTGCCCTACGGCGCCGATCGGGTTGGCCGGCGGATGGCTGTGGCGGTAGGCGTGCCACCAGACGTGGGTGGCGTTGGTGTGCGTCCCGAAGTCAGGCTCGGTGTCCTCGGCGTACTTCCAGAAGGCGCGGGCCGCGCGGTTGGCACTGCCTGCCCAGTTGCCGATCTCGGACCACCCCACTCCCGTCGCCAGGTCGGCAGGGGAGGTGAAGGAGCGGAAGGAGCCGCCCACGATCAGGTCGCCGGCCTGCACGCCGGTCACGGCGTGCGTGGGAGAGTTGATGCTGAACCCGTTGGTGATGAAGCTGAGCGTGGGGCCGTTCGCCCGGGCGATGGCCTCGTTCGCCAGCAGCCTGTTTCCTGCGCGGGTCGCGCTGCTCGGAGCGCCGGCCGCGACGCCCAGGAAGGCGATCTCGATATTCGGCTCCCCGCCGGCGGGGAAGATGGAGAAGTGCCCCGTGCTGTCCACCACGGCGGCGGCGCTGCTGACCGATCCGCCGTTGCGGCTGCCGTAGATGGTGTCTCCGTCGCACCACATCTCGACCACGGCCCACTCGCTCGTGACCGGGCCGACGAGGGTGGACGTGCCGTCGGAGTCGGCCAGCCAGTTCCCGAGGAAGCCGTTGAGCCGCATGGCGAAGGAATCGCCGTCCCACCAGGTGGTGGGATTGGAATGGAAGGCGAACGGAGGTTCGTTCCACCCGCCGGGCGGAGTCGGGACACGCAGCGCCGCGATCATGTAGCGCGCGCCAGAGGCCGACAGCGCGGCACGAACCCGGTTCGTGGTTTCCACGAACGACATGCGGTGGTTGATTACCGGAGGCAGGAGGCCGGTCAGCGTCGGCCCGACGTAGCCGTAGGAGTCGAGCCCGAGGGCGAACGTCGACGGGTCGCCGGGCGGCTCGATGAAGAACTTCGCCCCGTCGTCATGGCCTCCCATGCCCGCCCAGCGGTACTCGGACGCCACGCGGTGGGCGAGCGCCCAGAGGTAGTCGCGCCGCTCGTTGGACATGCCCTCGGGCACGTAGAAGCCCGGGATCGCAGCCGGGTCCATGTGGTAGAGGCAGACGAACGTCAGGCAGGCCAGACCGTAGCTGATGTGCGGGACCGGGTGGATGCGCGGCGACGGGTCGGTCTCATCGAACAGGTCGGTCCATGCCGAAAATCCGGGGACGCCCGGACCGTTGTGGAAGTCGTCGTAGAGTTGCGCCCACATCCGGTGGGCCGGGACGATCCAGATGCGGTAATCGGAGGGCAGGTCGCTGCGCGTCGCGCGAAGCCGGGCGGCCGTCTCCTCCGAGATGTAGCGGAAAGCCTTCTCGTACTCGACCATGGCCGTCGGGAAGTCGACTCCCCAACTCGCCACCCCGTTCTCCCACGAGTTGATGCTGTGAAGCAGCACCTCGGCCCCGGCGCCGCCTGCGCCGTCGTCCAGCGCGAGGTTGGCGAACAGCATCAGGTTGGACACGGTGTCTTCCAGCCCATCGGGGGTGTTGGAGAGCACGCCAGGGCCAGCTTCGGTAATGAGGAGAACGTCGAAATCGGCGATGTCCCGCCGCTCGTCCGTGTCGCCGTCGCTCTCATACTCCCAGCGCCACGCGAGCGAGGCGCCCGGGATGGTCGACTTGCCGTGGTGGTCGAACTCGACACCGAACACCGAGTCGCAGATCGCCGGGAAGGTCGGAGGCCAGCCCCCGTTGCCCCACATCGCGTCCGTCAGGCTGTGGCCGGAGAAGACCACGCGCTGCGTTTCGCCGTTCGAGGGACGACGACGCGCGCCGGCGTTCAGCCGCCTGCGGCGAATCAGGGAGGCGGGGAGCGTGAGGCGCATCAGTTGCCCCAGGCTACGAGCCGCACGGTGACCGAGGTGCCGCTGCCGCCGACCGCGCGAGCACGGACGTACTGGGCGCCGGAGGTGATGTCGCGGAAGCCGGCCGCGGTGAGAGAGATCTCCGCCCCTGTCCGGTCGGTGAGCGTGACCCAGTTCGTCCCGTCGTTGCTGACTTCGAGCACCACGGTCGCCCCGCCGAAGGAGCCGGTGACCTGCACGCTGGCGACGCCGAGCCCGACCGGGCTGACGACCGCCTCGCCGGCCGCGGACGCGGCGAGAGCCCACGTCTGGGAGTGGAGGGCGTAGTTGATCTGGGTGAACGGCATACGGAGTCCTCCTGCTCGCGCGAATCCTATCACGCGATGTGTGATTCGTCAATCGTGAATCGCAGTGGCCCGTGCCGGGGCGTCGTTATTCCAGCATCTCGGGAGTGACGACCGTGCTGCTCACGATGCCGTGTTCGCTGTGGTAGGTGTAGGAGGTCGCCTGTCGCTCGGAGAGCCAGCCACCGCGCGCCGCGTAGGCGTCCTTGGCAGCGAGCGTCGGATGCTGCACGACCTTGATGCCGGGGAACTCCTTGACGTGCTCGTGGTGCAGGTGGCCCATGTGGGCGTACCGCTTGGTCGTGGCGCCCCACATCTCGGAGAACTGCGCCGCCAGCAGCAGCGGCAGCCCCTCCATCTTCTTCAGGTGGCCGTGGTGCCAGGCGAGCATGGTCCGGCCATGCTGGACGGCGTAATAGGGCCGCGGGCTGTCGATCACCGTGACGCGCGGCTCGGTCTCGTAGATCGCGGAGAACATGGCACGCAGCCACACCGACGACGCCGTGTCATGGTTGCCTTCGGCCAGCAGCACCGTCACCTCGTCATGGTGCAGCAGCGCGCGGGAGATCATGTGGCGCAGGATGCGCAGCGCCGCGGCGACGATCTTCGGGAAGCGGGAGTCCGCGTCGAGGACGTGGCCGCTCGCCGGCGTCACGGGGGTCATGCTGTCGCTGTGCAGCAGGTCGCCCAAGTTGGCGATGACGCAGCGCCGCGCGTTCGGCGAGCGCAGGACCATCTCGTCGAAGGCCCGGGTCAGCGTGGCCTCGGCGATGCCCAGATCCCAGTCGGCGCCGGACTCCTTGCCCCAGGCCAGCATCCCGATATGGGCGTCGGTGATGGTGTAGCAGTTCAGCAGGCGCTCGATCGTTCGGTACGGCGGCAAAACCGGCTCAATCCGAGGCAGGGTCTCCGCCAGTGCCTCCGCGGCAGCGCGCATCGCCAGGGCGACCTGCTGGTCGTCGAGGCGCGACTTCACCCACTGCAACTTCGGCTTGCCGTCCTCGTCGTAGAGGGTCGAGGTGCCGCGGACGACGAAGGGCTCCGGCACGACCTTCGTCATGTCGTGCTCGGGCGACCAGCCGCGCATCGCGCCGCGCTTGGCGAGGTTGCGCAGGTTGGCCTGAAGCGTGCTGCGGGCGACGCCCAGGGCCGCCGCAGCCGCCTGCAGGCTGCCGTGCTCGGCGATGGCGTCGAGGATGCGCACGTCGTTGGCGGTCGCGAACGGCCGCAGGGCCTCGGCGTGCTCGACAACCTCGGAGGGCGTCATTCGCCGCGACCGAACTTGAGATAGGCGCCGATTGCGCCGGCCACGAACAGCACGAACGGCCACGAGGACTTCACCCAATCGAACAGCCCCGCCGCGCCGGCCATGCGGTTCTTCCACGCCACCAGGTCGCCGATGACCGCCTCGGCCTTGGCGAGGTCGATCCGCATCAGGTCAAGCTCGGCGGTGTTGCGGCTGGCTTCGAGGTGGATGACGCGGCGGTCGATGTCGTGCAGCCGCTCGGAGATCTGATCGAGGGCGCGCGTCATCGCGCTCAGGGGCTCGACGATCAACTGGATGCGCTGACCCACGGCCTCGGCGATGAGCCGCGCCTGTTCGTCCGTCATGCTGCTCACTGGTCACTCTCCTGGCAGGCGGCGGTGACGCCTTCGAGCAGTCCGAGCCGCGAAATACGAACCTCCCGCCCTAGCAGCACGAGGCGGTAGCGTTCCGCAGAATCGACTGCACCGAGCAGCGCATCATCGGAGTCGGGATAGTGGGGCTGCGGCGGCAGGTCCGACGGAACGCAGGGGGTCGCCACCGGCACCAGAACCTCACGGGTCGGCGCGCAGTTGGCGAGCAACAGGATGGCGAGCACCACCAGAAGCGGGAGGCGCGTCATCGCAGCGCCTCAAGGAAGCGCCGGTCGATGTCCTCGAACCGCTCGGCCGCGGTGTCGCCGCGCGGCGCGTCACGCAGCGCCTCGGCGACCCGGGGACGGGGCATCGGCGCGGCCTCGATCGCCCGTCGCACCGCGTCCTGTCGCCGCTCGGAGTCGGCCTGCAGCGCACGGACGGCAGCGTTGTGCCGGTCGACCGTGACCTGAAGCTCTGTCTCCGCGGCGACGAGCGCCCCGCGGAGGGAGTGGTTCTGCCAGAACAGCAGCCCGATCGTCGCGAGCAGGATCCCCGCGCCGAGGGCGCGGAGCGTGGTGACAGCCGGCAGCATCAGCCTTCGGCCCGCTTGGTGCGGAGCGCGCGGAGCGCCGAGTAGAGCAGGATCATCGCAGCGGCGACGCCGAGGCCCGATGCCGCCATCTGGATCGTGTCGCCGATCACGGGGGTCTTGGCGAGCGGCCCGAGTTCGGCTGCAGTCTGGCGCAGAAGCTCCGCGACGCCGGCCGCGCCGGCTGCGGCGATGCCCACGCCCTCGACCGTGGACGACGCCTTGATGTCCTTGGCCTCGGCCTTCTCGCTTCCGACCGCGCTGGGGGTGGGCAGGTCCACGCCACCGACGAGCATGGCGCAGGCGTAGTCGATGACGCCGTGGTCGCCCTTCTGCACGCCGTCGTGCTTGCCCATGACCCGACTGGTCCACCCGCGGCCGAACGTGCCCCACGTCTTCAGGGAACGCAGGAACGACATGCGGGCGTTGCAGTATTCGACGATCAGGTCGTAGGTGTCGCCGGTGTCGCCGCGAAGCTCGCGCAGCTTGGCGAGGGTGATCTCGCCCACCACGCCGTCCTGCTTGACGCCGATGATGCGCTGCAGCGTCTTGACCGCGCGGGATACGCCGGAGTTCACAGCGAAGTCGGCGACGGCGTAGTTGATGCCGGCCGGCAGTTGCTCGTAGCGCACCCGGTCAAGGTACTGGGTGCCGTAGATCGCGCGGACTTCGCTCTGCGTGATCTTCCACACGTCGACGGAGGGTCGGCCGCGGGCCGAGAGCCATGCGTCGTAGGTCCGCTGCGTGATGCCGTAGGCGGTGCGCCCGCCCGGGTCTTTCGGGTGATCCACCTTGCCGCCCTCGTGGGCGAGGATCAGCGTCAGCGCGGTCGCTCGATCTGATTTCACGGTTGACATCCTCGCGAATCACGTTTCACGATAAACAATAGCACGAAATGAGTGATTCCACAAGCCCGTCGTGTCACCCTGCGGTTGAGCCGGAGCCGCCGCAGGGTGGGTCAGAGCGTCAGGAGAGCCCGCTGATGGCGATCTCGTGGCCCTGCAGCGACAGGACGGATGCTCGCACCGCGCGCACGCGGACGCGGACAGTCCCCTGGCCGGCGAACGGCGTCAGGTCGAGGGCGTAGCTGGTCCCCGTGATGGCGTGATAGGAGGCGAGGATGGTGCTGCCCGACGCCCCGGCGAGCACGTCGACGCGGGTCGTCTGGCCGGACTCCGGGTCCACGCTACCCGCGGTCCAGTGGAGCGCCTGCGTCGACTCGGCGGTGCGGTTCCGGTTCGCCCATGTCACGGTGACGGAAGACAGCGCGCTCCCGTCGACCGTTCCGAATCCGACGCCGTTGACCTGCACGTTAGCCGGCCGCAGAGGACGATAGGCCCGGTTTCCGAGGGTAACGTTGATCTCGGGGGCGCTCGCGAGGGGAAGCGCGTTCCCGCGAGTCCTGGTCAGCAGCCAATAGGAAACGTCCTCACCGTCGGCGCGCACCTCGGCGTCCGCTGCTTCGTCGCCGGCGGCCATGACGAACACTCTCGTGCCCGACGCCCACGCGCGCGGCACCGTGTCGAGCAGGCCGCGGCGCAGGGTGAACGTGTCGCCGTCGACAGTGTGGACCGTAGCGATCTCGCTGTTCCCGTCGCTGCCGCCGGAGAATAGCAGGAAGTCGCCGCGGCGGGGGCGCGGGCCACGCAGGCCGGGGAAGCTGGTGATCGTCGTGGTGCTCTGCGCAGGGATGGCCGCGTTCGTCACCCACGACGCAACGAGCGAGCGCGTGCCGACGTTCTCCTGCGAGACGGTGCCGTTGGCGTCGGAGACGTAGGTCACGAGGTCGTAGGCCACGTCATCCGAACTGTCGGCCGCCACGAGCAGCAGGCTCATGGTTTCAGGGGCCTGCAACTGGCCAGGGTGATTCAGCCCCCACTCGCTCGCGGCGAGGAAGGCAGGCGCGGTGCCGACGTAATAGTTCGTCAGCGGCGCAGGCGCGCCGGCGCTTCCGCTCCATCCCGTGTCGCTCGTGTCCACATACTCCGCGCGATCGACGCCGAATATGTCCTCGGTGAGTTGCAGCGTGACCGTATCCGAGTCCTTGGTGAAGTTGACCACCCGCATGACCAGATTCTCGATTCCGTACTCCGGCCAGGAGAGGCGGAACACCGTGTTGGTCTGGGTCGCCCAGAATTGGCGCGACACCACTGCCTCACAGGACGCGAGCGGGGCGACGGCCATGGCGAGGTCGCGCTCGGCGACCCTCTGCGCCAGGGCGCGGTCGGTAATCATGTAGTAGTTCTTTGAGGTGGGGACAGGCTGCCCCTGTGCGGCGAACGCGGCGAGATCCTGCGCGGTCACCGTCTCGGGCTGGCCGGTCTCCGCGCTGGTGTATTCCACCACCACCTCGTTGACGATCTCCCCCCACGCCTTGCGCTTGAAGTTCGTCAGCCTGGCGTTCGAGGAGTCGATGACAGGCAGGAACTCGGGATCGTAGTCGCCCCGCAGCAGCTTGATCGAGTGGCGCCCGGTCTGCGGGTCGACGAACACGGCCGCGTTGATGTGCGTCAGAATCTCGCCGATGAAGTTCTCCACCGACCCCTGGCGGTTCCACTCCACGCTGAGCCCGAACCCCTCGCTGTAGAGCACGGTCGCGGCATAGATGTAGGCGTCCTCGTCCATCAGCGCCGTCGGCTCACCGAGGCCGAAGTCGTTGTTGGTGTAGCATTCGAAGATCATGTGGGCGGGATTGCTGGCGTACTGCTCGTTGCCCTTCGAGTCGTCCTGGATGCGGATCAGCGCCCGCTCCGGGTCGAGGCCGATCGAGGCGCGCCGGACGCGCGGCCGGATGTCGCGCAGGTACGGGTTGTTCGCCGACCAGTAGAAGCCCGCCATGTTGCCGGTGCTGGCCCGGTTGTCCCGCGTCGCGGCCCGTTTGCCGGCGTAGGTGGCGTCCTCGCCCGGATCGGTGTCGGGGACGCTCACGCTGTCCGCCGTCCCCGTGAAGAACAGCGACGCGAAGCCGCGGAAGCCCGGGCAGGTGCTTGCAGTCAGCCCGAGACGAGACCACAGGGCGGCGGGGAGGCGCTGGGTGTCGGCCCCCGGCAGCCACCACATCATCCCCTTGACCCCGCCCTCGCGCTTCTCGCCGCCGAACAGATCGACGTTCACGATCCCGTGGACGGCACGGGCGACGGCCGACCCCCTCCACATTTCCTTGCCGCCCACCTTGACCGCAACCAGTTCCAGCCCGGGCGTGTAGGAGCAGAGGCCGGCGTGGATGGACATGGAGTGCTCGTAGATCTTGATCTTGCCGCCCGACTTGCTACCCACGGTGGGACTCCCTCTCGCGCTTGGATTCGATTGCCCTGTCGAGGGCGGCGTCGTAGCCTATGCCCCGGAGCCGGGACGCCCGGATGCCGTTGAGAGCGGCGTCCGCCAAGTCGAGCCCTGCCTCGGCGAAGACCCGGCGGATGGCGTCGGAGCAGTAGAGGACGCGCAGGTCGCCCATGCGCAGAAGCGGGTCTTCGTCTTCGGTGCTCATGCCTTGACCTTCCGACCCTTGGTCTCGTTCTGCCCGAACCAGAGCACGTTGATGGTGACTTCCTTCTCGCCGAAGACCACCGGGATCGGGCGCCCGGCCTCGGCGGTCGGGGCCTCCATGGACTGCACCTGCTCAGGCTTCGGTCCCTTGACCTTGGGGCCGAGCAGGTAGGCGGCCGCCGACAGGGTGACGCTGATGGCAAGCTGGATCAGGAGCGGGACTATCTGGAACGCCATGGGTTCGCCTCAATAGAACTGGTTTTCGTCGGACAGGGGGTTCGACTGCGGGATGTACGGCTGCCCGCCGAAGTTGAGGATGTTGGAGTGCTGCGCGCATCCGGTCATGGCGCGGTTGCAGCTACGCACAACGTCTACATCCGTGCCGCTCGGGGCGCCTCGCACGCCGCCGCGCAGTTGCAGGACGGTGCCGCTCGAAAGCACGTTGACGATTGTGCGGATTTCGCGAAGGCCGCTGGTGGGGTTGTTCCATTCCGCCAGCCCCCCGATGAACCGCGACGCGGGAGACGGCAGCGCGCTCGACAGGGTGATGCGAGTCGAGGTAGAGGACGAGACGGATCGCGCCACGGTTGCGGCCGCCTTCGACGCCTTGCAGTGCGGGCCGAACAGGACGAACGGGCACCCGATCTGGTAGTGGCGGCGAAGGCCCGGGCGAGCGAGCGCCGACGAGATGGACTGTGACGAGAGGTCCAGTTCGTCTCCGCGCAGCGTCGCGCCCGCGATGCGCCCCATCCACGCGACCGTGAAACTCGACGGCGCCAGGTCCGCGTGGCCCTCGAAGATGGTCAGGTTGACGATCTGCGACGGCGGGTAGCGCAACCAGATGTCGTCCAGGGGCGTTCCGCGCCCCATGGAGACGGTGATGTCGTTCTTGTCGAGCGTGCCCGACTGCGTGATGGGCGTGTGTTTGATCGGCCACGGCTGGTAGGTGAGGCCGCTGCGCGTGATCGGGGTCTCGCCGTTGGTGAATCCGTAGGGGCCAACCGCAGGGTCGCCCGCGCCGAGGATGCGGAACAGGGAGACAGGCGCGCCCTGGTGGCGGCTCCCTTCGTATGCGGAGAACGTGGGCACGGATCAGACTCCCGCGTAGGTGGTGAAGAAGGCGTCCAGCGCCTCCGGGCCGACGCCCTCGGCCGCGCCCAGCAGATTCACGAGCGGGTCGGTCCGCATGACGGTGCCCATGCGCGCCCAGGTGATGCGGGCGGCGACCTGCTGGGGCGCCGGGATGCCCACGATCGCCGCCTCCACGGCGGCAGGCAGCGCGCCGGTGGCCGCAGCCGCTATGCCCTCCTCGGGCGTGATGAAGCCCTCCGTCACCAACCCGATGAACAACTGACGAGGGGTGAGGAACATGGTCTGCCGACGGATGGCGACGAGACTGGGATCGGTGTCGAGGTTGAAAGTCGTCACAGGGACACGCTCACAGTTGCGGTTGCGGGGCGCCACGGAAACGGCGGGCGCAGTTCTACGCGGAAGTCGCCCGGCGCGCTGCGCACGAGGGTCAGGCCGGTGTCATCGGTCACGCCGATCTCGATGCCGTCGACCAGGACGTGGGTGCCGGGCGGCACGTCGGCTATCGTCCACGGTTCTCCGGCGGCGACCTCATGTTGGGGGGACAGCCCCATGACCGGACGCGCCGCCGGATCGCTGCCGTCGATCCACCACTCGTCGGGCTCGTAGGCGCCCGGGAGCCATGCGAGTCCGTCGGCCTCGTGCGCGTCGAACAGCGACTCCCATGCGTCCGAGCTATCCGTGGGGATGCTCACGGACATCGCGTGCGAGATCTCGCCGGTGGCGGGGTGATAGAACGTGAATGGCGTCATTTCTTGAACTCGAACGTTGACATGGGTCCGACGGGCGTGTTGAGGCCGCCGCCGCTGCTGCTCTGGGCAACCCGGATGCGGCGCCGAATCTGATAGACGCCTCCCTGCGACGTGAAGACGCCTGTAGTGGTCTGTGCGCGGGCGAGGTAGTTGCTGGTCGTCCCGTTGGGGTTCAAGCTGGATGACCCCGTGTCGGTCTCGGAGTAGAGCGTGGTCCAATCCCCAGACGTGCCCTGCCGATACTCGATCGAGGCGAATGCGTTGACCGATTCGTAGGGTCCGTTCGTGCTCTGGACCGAACTCGACGGAGCGAACACCTGCACCTGACCTCCGTCCGTCTGGATGGTCATGGTGCCGATGCTGGCGGAGGTGTGGATGTTGGACACCGCCGCGGCTCCGATCTTGATCGTGTTCACCGCAAGGTTCTCGATCATCGCCCGGCTGATCCACGCCTCGACCGCCTGCAGGGACGCGAAGTTGACCTCGCGCGCGGTGATCGAGTTCGCCGTCATGTTCGACGAATGGATGCTGTCCGGCGTGATGTGCGTGTTGCCGGCCATCTGCTCGCGGGCGAGGATGCTGCCGACCCGGATGGGCGACGCCGTGGTCTCGGAGAGGTTGAAGCTGAAGCCGATCTGGCATTCCACAGCGTCGGACGGGACATTCAGCACATGCGAGGAGTTCCGCGTACCGCCGGCCGTGAAGTGGTCGGTGCGGAACAGTTCTGTGGTGGTGGCGCCAGACGAGGTGATCCATCTGACGCGCCCGTGCATCCGGTATTCGCCAGCCGCGGAGGAGCGCGACTGATATTCCACGAACAGGGTCGACCCGCCGTTGACCGTGAAGCGCGGGCTCCATGCGATGGTGCTGGTGCCGGAGCTTCCCGACGGGTGGCTGAAGCGCAGCGACGCGCGCCCCCGCATCTGGTTCTCCGGGGTGAACGTGTCCCAGCCGGCGGGCATGGTCCACGACGCCGACGTTGGGTTCTCGGCGTCGGGCACCTTGTTGCTCAGGTCCGAGACCACCAGGTCGCGCCCGATGAGCACGCGCCCGTCGAGCACGATGTTGTCGTAGCCGACCTTGAACTGCGACACCGCGGGTCCGGTGGGATTGCTGGCGACGACCGCCTCGACCACGCCCGCGGCCTCGCCGGCCTTCTGCCGCAGCGCCCACATGGAGCCGAGCTTGCCGTCGATCGTCGCTACCGCCGAGGCGGTTATGGCCGTGCTGGCCTCGTGCAACCCGATGCGGGCGGTGAGCGTGTCGCTGAGCGTGGCAACGGCCTCGTTGGCGTTCGAGGCAGCCGTGGCCGCCTCCTCGATCTTCGCGCGAGACACCTTGTCGATTCGGAGGAGCTTGAGGGTAGTCCAGTAGCCCCCGTTGGCCGATCCGCCAGCCGGGCGACGGAGGATCAGGGTGCCGGTCGCAGTGCCGGCGGGCGCCACGAAGTCCTCGAAGACCGGGGACTGCCACGCAGCGGTGGTGATGTTGATGGTGCGGGCCCGGATGGAGCCGATCTGCGCGCCGGTGGCGTCGCGCCAGGTCATGCGCGCCTGCACGTCGAAGTTGATGCTGTTGCCGCGCCCCGCCGCCGAGAAGCTGACGGCGAACATCTCGCCGGGCTCCGCGCCGAATGTGCGGACGACGGTCTCGTGCGACGCCTGGTCGTTCGCCAACTCCACGACGAACGGGGTGGGTGCGCCGGCGAGCGCGGCGCCTCCACCTTCGCCGCGAGCGACGACAGCGAAGCCGGACGGCCATGTGTGATAGTAGGAGGGCTTGACTCCCCACGCGAGAGGGCCGCCGTCGAGATCGACGCTGGGGTTGCGGACGAGGTTCGCCCCGTCGTAGGCAGCCTCGATCGTGTTCAGGCGCCCGGCCAGCGCCTCCGTGGCGCCCGTCAGCCCGTAGACCGTGCTGTTGGTCGTCGCCAGGTTGCCGCCGAACGTAACCGCGAGCCCGTTGACCGCGGTGGCGATGGCCCCGGTGGTGCTCGTGAGTTCGGCGTTGTAGTCGACGATCTTGGCGTCCGTGCGGTCCCCGGCGAGGTGGGCGTCGATCTCGGGCTCGGAGGCGGGCCGAATGTCCAGCAACTCGATGCGCGTGGTGACGGCGCCGGTGTTCGCCGCCTGGGCGGCGATAAGCGACACGCGAACCGCGTCGAACGAGCCGGTCGGCCGTTGGAAGACGACCTCCTTCGCGAAAATGCGCTGGGGGTTGGTCTCCATGCCCCACTGTGCGCCAAGCTCACCCAGCGCGTTGTTCTGCCCGAAGGCGTGGCCGCGCACCCAGTTCTCGGTGCCGGTCTGCCGCCACTCGGCCCGCAGCCGGGAGCCGGCGTCGACGAGGGAACCGGACAGCACGCGCATCCGCACGGCGACGACCACGTATTCGTGCAGCGGGTCCGCGCCGAGCAACTGCCCCTCGATGTTGGAGGCAGCCCGCAGCGCCGAAGATGCCGAGCCGCTTGGCACGGTGAGCAGGACGCTCCTGCCCCGGTAGCCGTCCATCGACATGGTGAGCAGCGAGGGGCTGACGACGGTCCAGTTCTCCGGCATGCCGCCGGTGGTCCAGTCGATGAACGAGGGGTTGGCGCACCAGCCGCGGACGAGACCGGCAGACGCGATGCCGCGCAACTCGGCGAGGTCTCCCGTTTCCAGTCCGGCCAGTTGCTCCACGATGGCCTGCTGCGCCTCAAGATACTCGTCGCCGAGACCGAGGATCATGTTGCGCGCCTCGGTGGCGGCGACCATGGCGTCCTCTGCCTGCGCCAGCGCCTCCTGCTGCGCGGCCACCGCTTCAGCCAGGGTGGCCTCGATCTCGGCGAGAAGCGCCTCTGCGTCGGATGCCCACGGGCTGCCCGACACCAGGTCGCCGCTGTTCGCTGCGCTCAGGAGCGCGTTGAGCTTCGCCCGGACGCTGCCGCCCGACTCGCCGTTGGTGATGGGGGCTATGCCAGCAAAAGGGGGCATGTCAGTCGTTCCATACTGAAGTGTCGATCCACTCGCCGCCGTCGTCCCAGTAGCCCGTGGCGAGGATCCAGTTGGACAGAAGGACTTCCACGGGGACGTTGGCGAGAGTGGTGAAGGAGAGGGAGATGTCGGCCACCGAGTCGGTGCGCCAGTCGACCGTCAGCGCGTCCTGTGCGAATCGCGCCAGGAACATCCACGAGACGGTACGCACGGCAGACTGCTCCACCTCGACCGGCTGGCGACACGTCACGACGCTGTTACCGCCGGAGGCGACGATCGAGGTGATTTCGCGCGGGGCCAGTTGCCCAGCGGAGGTCTGAATCAGCACGGCCCGGTGCGCGGCGTCGCTCCCGAAGGTGGTCGCCAGGTCGGTCCCGGCGAAGGTCATGCTCGACCCGGAGATGGCGATGGGGCGCGGGATGTCCTCGGACCATGTGGGGACGTAGATCTCGCCCGCGCGCCCGCGGCACCGCAGGAAGATGTCGAGCAGCGCCAGCGCCTCCGACCGATCGCGAGAGAAGTAGGAGGCCGTCACCGTCCGCGAGATGATCGGAACAGGGGCGAACGTCCGCGAGACGCCGCGGTTGTAGTCGACCTTGCGGTAGGGGAGCGAGAACTCGATCTGCGGCGCGCTGGCGTAGTTGGGCTTGCGCAGCAGGACGTAGCGGCCTTCCAGCAGGCCCGCGCCGCCGGCGATCTGGGGCAGGGGGTCGCCTTCCTCGAAGGGCAGGGGCGAGGGAGAACGCTGTGCCGTTCCGGGCGCCTGCTGCACCTCGATCTGCGTCTCGGCGATCCCGGCGGTGTGCATGGTGAGGGTCGTGCGAGGGACGAGCGTGCCCCGCAGCACCGGGAGCAGGAGGGACTGCGGGGCCACGTCGGCGGGCGCCCCCGCGCCCGCGAGGATGACGTTGTTGCCGGATACCGAGTCCACGACCAGCCGGTGCAGCGCGCGCCGGTTCGCGAGCGCCACCACTGTCCCGGCGGTCAGCCACGCGGGGACGACGTTGACCGTCAGCATGGAGGTGCCTTCGGGCGCGGCGACCGTGGTGCGGGTCTGCCGGGCGGCGTGGTCGGGTATCTCAACGTCGCCGTCCAGCGCGCGGGCGATGGCCGCGGCGAAACGGCCGCGGCGGTCACCGTCCAGCAGCACGCCCATGCGAAGGGTGCGGCGGGGGATGGCGATCTGGCTGCGGCGCTGCTCGTCGCCGTTCTCGCTCGTGAAGATGCTCGTAGCGAACTCGTAGGTCTCGGAGACCTGCGACGACCAGTTGGCGATGACGGGGAGGAATACGGGCACGGTCTTTACTTACCCAGCGTCGCGTTGATGCTGCGGGCGTTCGCAGCGATGAAGTTCATAAACACCTGCTGCCCCGGCGTGGTGGCGAGCGCCGCGGTGACGATCTCCGCGGGGTCGATCACGTTGACGATCTTGGTGTTCAGCGTCGTGCCGCCTCCGCCGCTCCGGCCGCGCAGGCCGCCGTTGTCGCGGTGGCGCGGGTCGCGGCGCGTCAGCACCTCCTCGCCGCGCTCGGCCACTATGGGCACCTCGTTGGGCCGCAGACCGGCGATGCCGCCCGTGTGGTAACGCTGCGCGCCGGCGAACAGCGCGGCCGGGAACTGGCGGGTGATGCCGCTGCCGCTGACCGGGCCGCCGGAGTGGCGGAACAGGCCGCTGACCGCATTCGTGAGGATGCCCGCCACCGCGCCGCCGCTGCTGTCCGCGCCACCGCCGAGCATGTTCAGGATGGCCTGCTGCGCGATCATCTGCGCGATCTCGCGCAGGAAGTTCGCGGCCATCTCAAGGAAGGCGCCCTTGAAGGAGTCGACCACGCTCTCGCCGGCGACCACGGACTCGGCGAAGCGGTCCATGGCGTTGACGGCGCCGCCGGCGATCATGTCGTTGATCTGTTCCGACGTGACGATGGACCGGGAACCGAGGGAGTCCACGCCGCGGATGGCAGCGTCGATCGAGGCGAGCGCCGACTGCACGGACGGGTCGGACTGGTTCTGCGAGAGCCAGAAGGACCGCGCGGCCACCAGCGCCTCGCGATAGGCGGCAGTCACCTCGTTGATGCGGTCGCGCAGTGCGTTGGCGCCGTCCACGTCGCCGCTGCTGACGGCGATGTCCAACTGCTCCTGCAAGGCGGCCCGCTGCGACGCGAAGTCGCTGACGCGCTTCTCCAACGCCTCGCGCTGCTTCGCCACGGCCATCAGGTCGTACTGCTGGTTGAGGATCTTGGTGTAGGCTTCGGCCTGCGCGGTCCCGGCCTCGATGTTCGCTTCGGCCAGGCGGCGCGCGACGTAGGCCGAGCGATCCTCCACGTCACCGCGCTCTCGGGCGAGGTCGAGGGTCGCTCGCTCGATCTGCTCGCTGCCCCGCCGCGCCGCCTGCGCGTCGTAGAGCGCAGCCGCGGAGTCGACAACGGCGTCCTTCTGCTCCTGGGTCAGCGTGAGGTTGGCCCGGGCGGCCTCCGCTTCCGCCTGCCGCAGGGCCTTGGCGATCTCGGCCTCGCGGTTGGTCTGGCCGATCAGCCCGAGTTCGAACTCGCGGTCCTCGATGGTTTCGCGCAGCGTCTTGGCGAGTTCCGCCTCGATCTGCCCGCGCTCCTCCATGATGCGCAGGATCTCGGTGTCCGCGGCGTAGGCGGCCAGCGCGTTGGACTCGTCGTCGCTGAGACCCTTGGACTGCGCGTCCGCCAGAGTGTCGTTGTACGCCTGCTGGACGCGCAGGTTCTCCTGCGACACGGCGCTGATGGCAAGCCGCTCCTTGCGCTCCTTTTCCAGCGCGGCCTGCAGATCCTCCTGCGCCTTCTTCTTCTTCTCGTCCTCGTCGTCGCGGCGCTCGCTGGTGCCGACGCCCCGGTCGCCGGGGAACGAGCCGGTGTAGAAGTTGTGCCCGTGGCGCTGCGCGGTCAGCCTGTCGGGGGTAGCCCACGCCGGCACGAGATCACGGGACAGCCCGTTGGCGACATTGGCCTTCTGCCCTTCCGGGCTGTAGAACATGGTCGCGCCGTTGGTCGGGTCCGGCACCGCTCGGGCGAGAATGGGGGTGATATTCTCAAGAACCGCCTTGAAGCGGTCCGACGATTCGTCGATCGCGTCCCACCGCGCCCGCTCGGCCGAACCCGGCGCGCCAACCGGCTGGAACTGCCCGGGGCGCGTGACGACATCGTAGCCGCTCGTACCGGAGCGGGCCATGCGGTTCATAATGACCGCCGCCACGTCACGCTGCGCCTCGGGGTTGTTCCGGGCTTCGAGCATGACCGTGCGGACGATGGCCGACACGTCGCGGTCTACGTCGATCCTGCCGCCCTCGCCGCCCATCCAGCCCGGCCGGTAGAAGTCGAAGCCGGGAAGGCTGAACGTCGGGTTGCGGCGGATGATGCTCTCGCTGCCTGCGGCCCCGCTGGCGGCCGCCGCGGCGGCCGGCAACAGGTCGGTCAGGAACTCAAGCACGTCGGCGAGCTTCTGCAAGTCCTGCACCGTGTTCGCGATCACGGGGGACCGGGCGAGCGCCGAGATGAATCCGTCCCACGCACGGGAGATGTTGCTGAAGGCGTCCGCCCATGGCCCTCGCGCGAGATCGGCGGCACGCTGCATCTTGCCGCTCAAGATCTCGATCGCGGCGGCGCGCGCTTCCTCGGCGCGACCGGCCTTGAACAGCGACTGGATGCGCTCGCGCTCGCTGGCCGTCAGGAGGTTAAGCTGGTCGTCCAGTTCCTTGACCGCGGCGAAGGAGCCCTGGTGGATGGCCATCAGCTTCGACGCCGCCTCGGGCAACTCGATGCCGAGCGCGGTGGACATGCTGCGCGCGACGCGCGCGAACTCCTCGATGCGGTCTTCGGGCAGCCCCGCCTTGGCGAAGGCCGCGACGGTGGCCTGCGCGTCCTCCGCCGACGCTCCCAGCAGGTCGAGCGCCGCGCTGTAGGTGGCCAGGTTCGCCGCGTCGTAGTTGGCCCCGTCCGCAGAGACGGCGAGCGTCTTCGCAAAGTCGCGGACCATCTTCTCGTTGTTGCTGATGCGCCGCAACGCGAGGTAGAGCGGCGCCAGCGCGGCCGTGAGCAAGATGACCTGCGGCAGCGTCCGTACCAACCCGGTGACGAATGCCGGGAACAACTGCGCCACCTGGCCGATCTGCTGCGCGAACGCCTGCGTCGCCGATGTGCCGGAGGCGATCTGCGTGAAGAAGTCGTTGATCTGGTAGGAGAGGTTCTGAAGCTCATACGGGCGCAGGCCGAGCGGACCTCGACCGTGGGACGATGCTGCCGATCCCGTGATGTCCGCGGCCATCTGGTTCCAGCGTTCGCGGAGGCCGACCGGCGCGGCGCGCCCACCCTGCCTGCGACCCACTGCCGACGCCACCGCCGCGCGACCGGGCGTCCCCGCGACGCCGAGTCCGCTCAGGCCGATCGCCACGTCCTTCGAGGACTTGCGCAGCCGGGCCATGGTCGCGTCGACCCGGGTCATCTCCTCGCGCAGTTCCGCGATACGGGCACGGGCCGCAGAGAAGTCGCGTATCATCTCGTCGGTGGGGGCGTTGGTGGTCGCCAGCGCCTTGCCGAGCACGGCGGTGCTGGTGCGCAGACGGGCCATCTCCGCGTTCAGGCGCACCGCCTCGTCGCGGGTTGACGCCATCCTGGCACGGTCCTGGTCGATGCGCCCGACCGGCGATCCGCCCCCCGTGCCGGTGACCGGAGTCGCGTCGTCGCGCCGCGAGAGGGCCGCCTTGACCGCCGCCTTGTGCGCAGCCTCCTTGGCCCGCAGCGCATCTGCCGCGGCGCGCGCCGCCTCGGCTTCCTTGCGCAGCGCGGTCACCGCCGTGTCGTTGCGGGCTGCGGCAGACTGCGCGCGCTGCACCGCGCTCATGCGGGAGAGGGCTGCGGTGCGCTTGTTGATCTCTGTGGTGAGGTCGGCCATGCGGGCGCGGGTGCCCGCGATCTCCTCACGGAGTTCCCGCTCCTCGGCGATGCTGAGCTTGGCCGTCTTGGCGCTGCGTCCGAGGGCTTCGCCGTAGCGGGCCACCCTGTCGGCGGCCTCCTTGTACGATGCACGCAGCGCGTCGATGGCCTGCTTCTCGGCCTGCACCGACTCGCGATGCTTGGACGTGCGCTCCTGCGCCGACCGGAAGCGATCGAGCGCGGCGGTAGCCGCCTTCATCTGCGCGGAATATCCGTCCCGCGCCTTGATGCTGAAGCTGACTACCCGCTCGCGCCCGGCCATCTCAGGCTCCCCGTAGGTTGTCGATCGCCTTCACGTAGCGGTCGAAGTTCTGTTGCGTGCCCTCGGGCGTGATAGCCATGTCGGGCAGGGAGGAGATCGTGAGGCGCATGATCGACGAGAGGTCGGCGAGTTGGCGGTATCTGCGCGCCACCACTATCGCCGCTTCCTGCCAGACCTGGCCGACCGTGTAGTCCCACGCGTCGGGGTGCCCTTCAGCCATCAGGAGGCTGACGTGCTCCCGGTATTCGTAGAACCACTCTCGGAAGCTGGCCGGGATTGCAGGCTGCCCTGAATCGCCGTCACCACCCCCCTCACGATCTCCCACGCTTTTTTTGGCGAGGATTCCCCGGCGAAGGTGAGCCGCATGATCTTCTCAAGGGCTTCCAGTTGCACGCCGACGGGGAGGTCCAGCGCAGCCTCGATCGCCTCCGGCTCCCGTGCGCCGTGCGCGATGACCGCGGCGGCGAGCATGGGGGCTTCTTCGAGCACCTGGTAGATCGCGCCCTCGACGTTATCGAGGTTGATCTTGCCGGTGATGGCGGCGACGTAGATGCTGCTGAAGGTCGGCCCGAACTCCTGCGCCAGGAACGCGATGTCGGTGCCTCGGATGCCGTACAGAGGGAGGGCGGTGGTGCCGCCCTCGTCGTTCGGGACATCAATCTGGTCCCGCTGCTGCATGATGGTCGAGAGAGCCATGTCCCCTCTGGCTCCCTTACGACGCGATGCCGTTGATGTAGAGCGGCGCGAGGGAGCCCAGGGCCAGGGCCTCGAACTCGAAGCTGGCGCTCATATACTCCTCGGAGATGAGCGCGAGATCGCCCGACGGGCGCAGCTTGACGAGCGGGAAGAAGTAGTCGAGCCGCGCGCCCTTCGGGTTGTAGGCGTGGAACTGCAGCGACCCCACGAACTCGGTGCCGCCGGCGATGATCTGGCTGCGCGTCGACGCCGCGACGTTGAAGGTGACGGTGACGCCGGCCGCCGCGTTTCCCGTGGTGACGACAGAGCCGCCCGGAAGCAGGGTGACGAAGCCGCGCTCGGCGTCGACCTCGTAGTCGGTGCCGAGGACGAGCGCGGTCGAGCCGGTCACCGTGGCGACGGCGGTGACGGTGACATTGCGCGCGCCGGAGGGTGCGCCCGGGAGCACGACGCCAAGCTGGTAGCTGCGCCCCTTCTCCACGTTGGTGAAGGTGTTCGTGGTGCCGGTCGCGGACGACGCGGTGACCGACAGTTCCTCGCCGAGGAAGTAGATGGCGAGGTTCTTCGGATCCATGTCGTCGATCTGAAGGGTGCCGGTGCGGTTGATCTCGATGATCGTCTCGTCGTCCTTGACGCGGACGCCGCCGCGCGAGGAGTAGTGCGAGATGGTCTCGGAGTTCACCGCGATCGAGAACGCGGGCGCGTTGCCGAAGTCCCGGTAGCCCTGCGCGGGCGCGGTGGGTTCGGCGGTGGCGTGCCGGGCCGCAAAGACCTGCCCCTTACCGATCGTGAGGTTGCGAGAGGCGATCTGTGCCATGCGGGGCTAGACTCCTGATGGATTCGTGATTCGCGAGTGGGTGCATCCTACCTTATTTCGTGATTCGTGTCTAGTCCCGAATCACGCGAATGGGTCGGCAAGATCCTCGACCAGTTTGAGGGAGACGGCGACATAGAAGAACGCCACGTCCGCGATCGTGTTGTCGGCGGGCCTGACGACGGGCGACCCGATGCGGAGGTCGCTGACGCAGGGCATGTAGCCACCGAGGCCGAGCACGTCATTGCGCCTCTCGCGCGCCCGGGCGAGACACTGGATCACCTCGGCGGAGAGGATGTGCGCCGGGTCGGTCGGATTCTCGGGATCGTCGTCAGCGAAGCCCTGCACCAGCAAGTCCCAGCCGCCCGTGCTGACGGTGGTGCCCTCGGACCCAAGCACCTGCTCCGCGGCGCGCGGGTGCTCCAAGATGGAGACCATGGGGCGCGGGTGGCTCACGCCAAAGGAGTCCTGCCCCCGGAAGACGCGCGTGCGCACGACGCCGCTCTCGTCTACGAAGTCGCTCAGGTCGGACTGGTAGCCGTTCGCCGGGGTGACGGTCTTCAACTCGGCGGTGATAGCCTTCAGCACGCGAAGGCGAAATGGGTCGGTGGGCATCTGGATCTCCGTCAGAGGGCGAGCAGTCGCCAGAACTCAGCTTCGAGGAAGTCGAGCGCATCCTCCTCGTTTTGCGCGAAGGCGCCCCGCATCCCGTCGCCCATGAGCACCTGGTCGACGCTGGGGCCGTAGAGCAGCCACAGGCCGGGCGACATCTCGATCGGTTTCCAGGAGCCGAGGGGCTTGCCCTCCGAGCGCACGGCCAGGCCGACGTTCGGGTCTTCCCCCGCCGCCGCCAACTGCTTGGGCGACTTCTGGCCGCGCCGCAGGTTTATCAGGAAGCTCCGCGGGATGCGCGTGGCCGGTCCGCCCGGCGTGACGCGGAGCGCGGGCTCGGCCGGCGTCCGCCCGACACGGAAGCGCGCAAGGGACGTGGGGCGATCCCGGCCGCTGATGGTGATGGTGAGCTTCGAAGGCGACGCTCTCTCGCTCACGGTCAGGTTGCCGGCGGACGGCCCCAGGTATCGCGCGGGAAACCGCACCAACTCCCGCACAGTCTTCGACACGCGAGTCCTGGTGCGGTTCGCGGTCTTGTTCATGGCCTTCGGCAACTCGCGGTCGATCGTCGCCCGCGCGTACCCAAGCGCCTCCGCAAGATCGCGGACGCCTTCGACCACCACGACCATTTCGGTCATGGGATCACATGGGGCAGGGAGGTGCGGGAGACGGTCGCGTGCAAGTTGGTGGCGGTTACGACCAGGGTCACCACGTCGTCGGGATTCAGACCGCCGACGCCGAAGGTCGCGCCCGAGCCCGCGCTATCGTCGTTGACCAGCCACTCGAAGCTCAGGAACGGCCGCGGTGCGCCGGTCCACAGGCCCGCGCGCGCGACAAGCGCGTTGCCCGTGCCCACGGCGATCGACGGCGCCGCCAGGCAAACCGGATCGGTCTCATGTAGCACGGCGTCGGTCTCGGTCCACAGCGCCGCGGGCGTGACGCTCACGTCGGCCTCGATGTAGCCCGTGGGCTGCGGCGCCTTGGCCGCGCGAATCTTGTAGCCCTCGTCCGGGGAGACCAGGACGGTAGCGTTAACCGCGGGCATGTGAACCTCGGCGCGGTCGAACAGCAGGCGCGTGTCCGTGTCGTGCATCTGGGGCAACCCGGTGGTGCCCTCCTCGACGCTGGCGAACATGGCGCGCGCGCGCGGGCGAACATGGACCGTGAGACCCACGCCGTCCACGCGCGGCAGGTAGACGGCGCGAACGCGCATCGCCCGGTGCACGGTGGCCCGGGCGAGGCGGATGTGATCGCGCCAGGTCGGCATCAGAGCAGGTCGTCCTGCGCAGCAGCGGTGTTCTGCTCGGGTGCAGCGGCGACCTTGGCCTTGCGGCCGCGCGGCGTCGGTTCGACGCTGATCGACAGGGCCGACGGCCCATCGACGACCGGCAGTTCGACGACGACGGCGGGCGTGGCGGGATCCTCGGCAACCGGCAGTTTGACGAGGGTCGCCGCGCCGAGCGCGATGAGACGCTGCACGTCGCCGGTGAACTCGAACTCGCTGCCGGGGCGCGCGATGGCGGGCTTCCCGGTCACGTCGTCCGTGTATTCGATCTGGTGGATGGCCTTCAGCAGTGCCATGGAGTGTCCCCTTCGAAGTGAGATGCAGACGCGACCCGTGTGAGTCGCGTCTGTCGTGATTCGCGGCTTACGCCAGCACGGTCGCCTTGAACGTCCGGTTCGGCGTCAGCACGATCGGCAGCGGGGCCGTCTCGTGCATGATGAAGACCGCCGAGGGGTCGTTCTGGTCCCACATGCTCGGGAAGATTTCGCCCGAGACGCCGGCGCCGCCCATGGCCCGGTGGTTGTAGATCGCGCCGAACGCCTGGATGCCCTCGACGCCGGGGGCGACGAGCAGAACGTCCTTCGGATCGAGGATCGGCGTGATGGTGCCGTTGGGGGCCTCCACGTCGTCCTTGTAGGAGTAGACCTCGACGCCGCCCGACAGGGTGCCGATGTAGTTGAGGCCGCGGTCGATGCGCTGGATGCCCGTCTGGATGTTGACCGCGTTGCCACGGACGGTGAGGTCCATCTCGGCACGGATCTGCGCGTTCTTCCTGAACACGCCGGCGACAGCGGAACCGACATAGAGACGCGCCGGGAAGCCGCCGCGCACGGCGTTGAGCATCGTGTTGCCCCACGCCTCGATGTCGTCGAGGATCAGGGTCGCCGGGTTGTCCCAGAAGTTCGAGCCCTTGACGACGGTGTGGCCGGCGTCACGGCCGTAGCCGATCACGTACTCCTGCGGGAAGCCCTGGTCGTGGCCGTAACGGACGGTGACCTGGCCGTCGATCAGGGCGCGGGCAGCCATCCAGGCATTGCGGGTGCGGATCGCGCGCAGATGCTCGTTGATCCGCTTGTCCACGGCGAGGTCGAACTTCTGCTGCAGCGACAGGTCGCCTTCGCCGAGCAGCACGCGGACCGACGTGCCGCTGGCGTCGACCGGCGTCACGATGTCCTTGACCTTGACGTAGGCCGGGGTGAACGAGCGGACGTTCGACTGCTTCTCCTTGTAGATCGGCTTGCCCTGCTCGGTCGGCAGGACGAACGGCGCGAGGGTGCGGTACGCGACCGGCAGATCCTCGATCAGGATCTCCTTCTGCCCCGAGAAGAACTTCTCGCGGAAGTAGGTGTCGAGGAAGTAGGACGGCTCGCCGTTCAGGCGGTCGTCGGTCAGGGTGCGGAGCAGACGGGCGCTGGTCCAGAGAGTGATCGGCACGATGGCCTCCTTGCGTTAGCGGATTACGGTGGGCACCCGGCGGTGGACCGCCGGGCGGGAGGCGTCAGAGGAGGCCGGGCTCGCGCCGCTTCACGACGATGGCGGTCGGCGACGGCGAACTGTCGAACGCGCGGAACCGCTTGGCCGCGGTGTCGAAGTCCGAGGGCCAGGCGACGACATCGTAGTCGACGGCGCCCTGCACGAGGATCGGCACGCCCTTGTAGTCGGTCGAGGCGGTGGTCGTGACCTCGGTCAGGGTGATGCCGACGGCCTTCGGGTTGCCGTCTTCCTCGGCGATGACGAGACGCCCGTTGCCGTCGAGGCCGACCGGCGTGAAGGCCGGGATCGTCTGCGACGCGGCGACGATGCGGTCGACGACCACGGGGAGCGGCGAGGAGCCGAGAAGCAGGCCGCCGTAGGGCGCCGTCAGCGCCTCGGTGTAGGTCGCCGGGATGCCGAGCGAACCCTGCAGGTTGGGGATCGTTGCCATAGGGGAGGTCTCCTAACTGGCGGGGTTGCGGTTGGAATCAGGCCCGGGCGCGGAGGGCGGCCAGGTAGGCGTTGGGGTCGCGCTCGGCGAGGTCCGCCTCGGAGGCGGGGGCGGGCACGCCGGCCGAGAGGCCGTCCTTGCCGTCGCCCATGGCCGCGTCGAACATGCCCTTGGGCGCGGCGACGCTGGTCGTGGCTTCCGCCTGCACGGGCGCCTCGACCGCCGCGGCGGCGAGGATGACGGCGGCCGCGTCGGCATCCATGCCGAGGTCGAACGCCAGCTTGGTGGCGAGCGCCGGCCTGGTCTTGGCGTCGTCGCTGCCAAGGATGGCGGCGATGCGCGTGCGCTCGGCGACAGCGCCTTCGCCGCGGGCGACCGCAGCGGACTCCTGCGCGCCGACGGTCGCGGCGGCAACGGCGGCGTCGATGTCCGCCTGGGTGAAGGTGGCCTGCTTCTCGGCCATGGTGTCGTCCTCCGATTCAGAGTGGTGGCCGGGGATGGCCGAGGTAGCGTCGATGTGGTTGCCGATGCGATCGGCGAACCCCACTTCGATGCCGTCGAGTGCCGTGTAGGTGAGAGCTTCGGTCGCCCGAACCTCGTCACCGGACATGGCGCGTCCGCGCGCGACGGTGCGCACGAAAACGTCGTAGGAAGCCTGCAGCCGCCTCTCGGTGCGGGCCTTGGCGGTCTTCGAGAGCGGTTCCGTCTCGTTGCCGTCGACCTTGAACTTGCCGGCGAAGATGTAGGTCTTGACGACTCCCATCTTCTCGTAGGCGCCCGAGGCGTCGATGTGGTAGGTGACGATGCCCACGGAACCGACGCTGCCGGTCTCCGCGACGACGATCTCGTTGGCCTGCGACGCCAGCGCATAGGCGGCGCTGTGCGCATGGTCCTGCACGCTGGCGACGACGCGCTTGAACTTGCGGGCGTCGTGAATCACGTCGGCGCAGGCGAAGCAGCCGGTGACCGCGCCGCCCGGCGAGTTCACATCGAGCAGGATGGTGTGGACGCTGCGGTCGGCAGCGCCGCGCGCGACCGCCTCTGCGATGTATTCGTAGCCCGTGGCGTAGCTGCCGGCGGCGAACGGGAAGTCCGACTTCAGCAGCCCCTTGACCGGGACATGGAGCACGCCGTCGACCACGTTGTAGGGCCGGACGATGTTCATCCAGTGGCCCGCGGGCGGCCAGAAGCCGCTCGTGGCGTCGAGCGGAGAGTCCGACAGGCGGCCCTCGATCTCGGCGATGCGGTCGGCGGCCGCGCTGAACAGCGCGTTGATGTCGGCGGCAGGATCCAGCGCGATCGGGTGACCGGCCAGTTGTGCCATGAGGGCGTTTCGGATCACTCTTTCACCTCGCGGGGTTCGCCCGATGCCGCGTTCTCCGCGTCGGTCGTCTCGGTCTCATAGGGCGAGGGCATGTCGTGCGCCTCGAACAGCTTCTGCTCGCGCGCCCGCTGCTTGATATTCCGCCGGTAGTCGCCGCCGAGCCGCGCGGTCTCCGCCTCAAGCGTCGACAGCCCGCCGCGCAGCCGGAGCATGGCGGCCTGCGTCTCCTTCATCTCGTCGACCTGGCCGCGGCCGGCGCCAATCCACGCGGCCTCGGTGTACGCCTCTGAGTTGAGTCCCTCGTAGAAGGACGGCAGCGCGCGACCCTTCATCGTCTCAAGGGTGCCTCGGTTGATGGCCTCCTCGAACCACAGCCGGTATACGAAGTTCGCCTGCGCGTCGGCCACGGACTTCTTCACTGCCGCCAGCCGGCGATCGGTCAGCCCCATGGCGGCGCGACCGGAACTGTAGTTCGTCTTGGAGAAGTCGCGCGAGAACTCCTCGTAGGAGATCCCGAACGCCGAGGCGAGGTGACGCTGCAGCGAAGCCTCATAGTCCGCGCCGAGCGGCGACGCGCTGCCCGGGGTCTGCACCTTCAGGTGGGTGCCCGGCAACAGCGTGGGAATCTTCACGCCGTCCATGCGCAGGGCGCGCGATGCGTCGTGAAACGCCTTCTGGTGTTCGGCCATGGTCACGGCGTAGTTGACCGCGGGGTTGTTGCCTTCGCCTCCGATGGCCGCCCACACGTCGCCGCTCGGCAGGTCGCTCTCAAGCGTGGCGGCGTAGGTGGCGGCGACGATGGCGCGCTGAAGCTCCACCTGACGGAACTGCTGCAGCATTTTCATCTCGCGCAGGGCGGCGACGAGGACGCTGAGGCCGCGGGCCTGGTCGGCCCTGTGGCGATCGAAGATGTGCAGGATGTTCGGCCTACCCCAATTGGGCTTACGCGCCATCACGCGCCGCCAGTAGAGGGACGGCCTGCCGAAGGTCGGCCGGTAGTCGCCCGGATGCCGGTCGAGGATGTGATAGGCCACCGGCGCGCCGTAGCGGTCACGCTCGACGCCGCCCTCGATGGTAGGGTGGAACATGGCGTAATTGGGGGTGCTCAGCCTGTCCGGGTCGAGCATGAGGACCGCCGTGCGGTAGGGGCGGCCGTCGTCGGGCATCCACTCCGCCGAGGCCAGCACCTCACCGGATACCATGAAGCTGCCGATCGCGAGGCGCACCAGATCGGTCAGGGTGCCGTGGCGCGAGGCGTCGGCCCAATGCGTCGGACTCTCTGCCCACAGGGTGAAGGTGTGCTCCACCTCCTCCTGGAACTCGGTCTCCCAGGTCTCGTCGTCCTTGCCGAACAGCAGGCGCGTCGCCGGCTTGGCGTTGAGGAGATACTGCTGCCCCGCCACGGTGTCGCGGGCGAGGTTGACCGCCCCCGAGACGCCGCCGTCGTTGCGGGCCATGTCGCGGCCGCGCGCATCGAGGATGGGCTTGTTCGGGATGATCTCGACGTTCGGCGGGGTGACAGGCGCATCCCACTCGCCCAGTCGCCCGATGCGCTTCGCGCCTTCGTAGGCGCTGCCGACGAGTGCGGTCTGCTCCCCCGGGCGCCCGGAAGCGTCGTCCGCCACGGGGGAATCCGGGCAGGGGACTTGCCCGAACCTCTCGGCCTCGGCCATCACGCGCAACCGAACGTCGGCGTGAAGGGGCCGCGGCGAAGCGGGGTGTCCGTGGCGAGGGCAGCGATCTCCCCCTCAAGCTCACGGATGTAGGCGTTCAGCGCGCTAAGGTTGGCGCGCGCGTAGGCGACACTCTCGCCGGTGGAGTCGCGAATCTCGCGCACAGCGTTGCCGACCATGATTGCGTGACGCGCAGCCTTGGCTTCGGCAAGCTGCTGCAGGAGAGTTTCCATGTGCAGGCGCACCCGATTCGTGAAATCTGCCCACACTATAGCCGAAAACGTGAGTCACGTCAATCGTGATTCATCTACATCCCGCGAATCGCGATCACGTCATCATAGACGGAGACCCACTCCGCGTCGTGGCAGCCTGGATGCCAGAAGTCGTCAAGGCGCTGCATCGTGTGCCCTTCCGGGTCGAAGGGGGCGCGTTCTCCGCCAGCCATCAGCGCATCGACCGCGCGGCCGACTTCGGGCCAGAACATGAGGGTCGCCCACCTCAAGGTGGTTACCCCGTAGCCGCGCCCATCGGGGTCGGTGCGCTCCACGAGGACGCAGACGACCATGCGTTCCGTGCGGATGTCCGCGTCCTCGAACGCCTCGGTGCGGTAGGCGTCGGCCGTGAACGTGCCGTCCGGCAGGCTGCGGACGATCTCGTCGACCGCCACCTGGTGGAAGTCGATGCCGGGATCGGCCGCCACGGGGCAGGCGGCGAACAGGAGAGCCGCGAGGATGGTGGGGCGCATGGAGGTCTCCTGTCTGCTGCGTCTCAACGACGGCGGTTGGCCGCGCGAAGGTTGATGTAGATCGCGAACAAATACGCCACGTTAATCGCGGCTAGTACGCCGATGGTGATCGGGTTCGGCCCGATGTTGTAGACCAGCCATCCGGCCGCGCCGGCGACGGCGAGCTTGCCGATGGGCCACAGGCCGCGGCGAATCAGCCACTTGATGAACGGATTAGCCTCGGTCGCACCCTTGCTCAGGAATGCTTCGGTCGACGCCACGTCGCCGATTTGCAGGACGGCGAATGCGCCGAGGAGCGCGTGGAAAACGATGTTGAGATCCATGGTGTTGGTGTTGGTCCTGGTTGGAGTGGAGTTTCGTTTCGTCTCGAATTGGGTCGGTTCGCCTCAGATCGGCTCGAATCGCCTCGCGTCGGCCCGTTGCCGTTCGCTGGAATCACTTATAACGAAAGATGCGACTGCGATCAAGCGCGAAAACACGATTGATGAATCAAAACGCCCGCGAGACGCACTCGCGGGCTTCGTGACTAGGGCGGCGCGTCAGAACGTTCCGATGCGACCCAGGATCGCGTTCGCCACGGGCGCGGCGTAGATGGCGTCCACGCCATCGCCGAGCAGATGCACATGGTCGTTCGAGCGCCACGCGGCTGGGAACGTCGGCCACTCGCCGAACAGCGCCGACGTGTCGATGATGCCGCCCAGCCCGTTCGCCGCGGCAAGCTCCTTGCAGACCTCGATGTAGCGGCGGCGCTGCCACGGCAGGTTGCGCGGCGTCGCCTTGTCCACGACGAGGATCACGTCGCCGCCGCCGGCCTGCGCGGCCGTGATGATGGCCTGCATCCACGCCCGGTAGGTCGCGCGGCTCACGTTCGACGCGATGTCGTTGCTGGTCAGGTTGATGACGGTCAGGTCGGGGTCGAGAGCCGCGATGCCCGCCGGCGCGCCGAACGCCTCGATCGAGTTGTAGGTGCCCGCGTTGCTGCCGGTCACCGCGCCGTTGATGCACTGGATCGCGCGCTGGTTCGTGTTGCGCCCGAGGATGCCCAGCAGCCTGCCGCCCTGCGACCCCCAGTTGACGCGCACCGGCGTCGTGTTCAGCGCGGTCAGGGCTATGGCGCCTGACACCCGGTAGTCCCCCGGCCCCTGCGTGTCGAAGTTCGCGACCTCGGTCGGCCCTGCGCCGTGGAGCACCTGGCAGGAGCCGGTGCGCCCGATGTAGCAGATGCGGACCTCGTTGATCGCCGTCAGCGGCGTGAAGGTGAACGGCTGCGCGCCGGTGTTGTTCAGCGAGGGATACTGGCCGCCGAGCGACACCGCCGCGCCGTTGGTGTGGCTGCCCATCGCGAGCCGCGTGTCATAGTTGCCGATGACCGAGCCGCCCGAGAGGCCCTGCGACCCGAGGAAGGACTCGGTGTTGACCGGCCAGCCCGCGGCGGCGAGACGCGCGGCGACCTTCAGCGCGAGGCAGTGCTGGCGGACGTTGCCGCCCATGCCCTGGCCGTTGATGGCGTTCTGACCGGCCGAGTTCGAGTTGCCGATGAACAGGATACGGGCGTCGCCGGTGCCCCCGCGCACGGCGCCGGCGGCCGTGGCGAATGCTTCGAGGTCGGGAGGCGCATTCAACTGAGCCAGGGGGAGCCTGCGCCGAAGGACCATTGGGACGACCTCGTGAACGTGATTCGTGTCGCCGCATCGTATCACGACGCGAGGCACGAATCAAGTGATTCGCGAATCACGAGTCGCTGTTGCTCTCCGCCAGCGCCAGCAGCCGCGAGAGGGGAGACTTCACCAGCGGGACGCTCTCCTCCGGCGCGCCCGGATCGAACACCAGTGGGTTGATGTCCCATTCCTCCGCCCACAGCGGCAGCGCATCGTCCTCCCCGAGCAGGCACAGCTTCTCCCACTGGATCTGTCCCCATGGCGCAAGCTGCTCGTAGGGGCGCACCGCGAGGCCGACCGCGTAGTAGGCCAAGTCCCACGCCTCGTTGCGCCGCGACGCCGGGTTCAGCCAGCCCTTCTCCGTCCTGACCTCGTTGGTCATCTGCGTCGCGAACCAGTCGGGCAGCCAGGTCGGGTAGCGCAGCTTCCCACCCGGGGCCTCGTCCTTCGACGTGCGGCGATTCAGCAGCGCGGCCACCTGGTCCTTCAGGTCGTTCGAGCCCAGCATCATCACCGGCACGTCGCCACGGGCGACCGCCAGCTTCCCGGTCTTGTTCGAGTCCGGCCACGTCGTGAAGGCGCGCGGCGCCTTCGGCAGCGGGTTGCCCTTCACCAGCGCGAACTTGCGGTGCAGCCCGCCGCCGGCCGCCTTGAGGCCGCGCCAGTAGGCGTAGGCGTTGGCGGTCGATCCGTCGCGACCACCCGAGTCGCAGCCGGTCAGGAGTACGCGCATCCGGCGACCGGAGTCGTCCGCCAGCGGGTAGGTCTTGTTGATGACCTTCTCTGTCAGCAGCTTCCAGTCCTCGGCGAACACCGGCGGCTCGACCGGCAGGAACCTACCGTCGCCGTCCGGCCGGTCCGAGATCCTGAGCTTGAAGGCGTCGACCACGAACACATCGCCGTCGAGCGTGAAGCCGTGCACCTGTGCGACGAAGCTACGCGCCTGCACGTCGACGGTGGCGATCAGGAACCGGACGCCCTCGGGCACGGTCGGATCCTCCTCGGTCGCGCCCCAGTCCTCTGCCTTCTGGCGCACCTCGTCGGGCATCCGCTCGGACAGCCGCGCGCGGCTGATGTAGGGGTGACCCTGGTCGGTGTTGGTGGTGGCCTTCAGCTTCGTCTCGTCGCCGGTCTCCTTGTACGCCTTCTCGGCCTTCAGCCAGTTCTCGACGAGGCCCGCCCACGTCTGGAAGCCCGCCGCCGGCCCCTTCAGCCAGAAGCTCGCCATCTTGCCGCCGGCGGGCGTCATGCCGGGTCGCGCCTCGATCACGTCGCGCGCCGGATACCAGATCATGCCGTCCCGCACCCAGCGGCCGGCGGAGTTGAGCGCGTCCTTCTGGTCGGGGCCGATGACGCTGCCGCAATGCGGGCAGACCATGTAGACGCTGGCGGCCGCCGCCGCGATGTCCTCGGTCTCCGTCCAGTGCAGCAGGGGGAAGTCTGGCTCGAACGCCTCCTCGCAATCCGGGCAGGCCCAGTACCAGCGCCGCCGGTCGCCGAGGTTGTAGAGGCCGAGGATGCCCGTGCAGGGCGGCGCCTCGTGCGGGGTCTTCGGCAGCCAGCGCGGGTTGATGACCTCGCGGCCCGGGGACGACTCCGCCGCCGTCATCCCGAAGCGCCCGAAGGTCTGCGACCGCTTCTTCGCGAGATCGAACGGGTCGCCTTCCTTGTCGATGTCGTCGTCCATGCGGTCGCGGTCCATCAGCCAGGAACGCGGGATCGTCTTCGCGGAGAGGTTGCGGATCGTCGGCCAGGTCACGATCAGGCGCATCCCCGAGCGGAACTGCTTGTCGAAGATGTTGTCGTCGTTCCGCCCGGGAGAGAGTTCGCGGGCGATCTCGGGGCTGTTGGTGATCGACTTCTCAAGGTCGGACTTCACCCACTCGCGCGCGGTGTGCTGCGCCATGTGGACGACCATCATGTCGGCCGGGTCGCACTTCACCGTATGCGCGACCCAGTTCGTCAGCGCGATCGACTTGCCAGTTCGCGCGGGGCCGGCGAAGATCATCGCCTCGTGGTCGATGCTGGTCAGGATGTCCTGCGGCTCTACCATGTAGGGCGTGCGGTTGCGCGACCACGGGCCATTGTGCGACCCCGGCTGCCGGATGATGTGGTACTTCTCACCGGCCTCGGTGACGGTGAGAAGTTCGGCCGGACGGAGGCCGGACGCCGCCTCGGCGACGATGTATTCGAGGGAGGGGTAGGTCACAGTGGCGAGCACTCTCGAATGATGGCGGCGAGCGTCTGCACGATCTCGATCCGCGTATCCTCGTCGACGTTCTCGAAGCCGCGCTTGATGTCGCGGCGGTCGGTCAGGTCGGCGATCACGGCCTGCGCGGCGAGGTGCGCCCAGTCGGACGCCTCCCGCTCGTCGTAGGGGAAGTCACACGCGGACTCGATGGTCATGTCGATCTGCTCGCCGGGGGTCAGCATCTCAGTCCTCCCCTCCCGCGGCCCCGTCTGCCGCGATCATGTCCTCGATCGCGCCCAGGGACGAGCGTGTGTGTGCCCCCGACGGCATCGTCACGAGGCGCTGGTGAATGTCGTCCAGCAGCGCGGCGACCTCGCGGCGCAGCGCGTCGTACTGCTCGCTGGTCATCGACGCCTTGCCGGGCAGCCCCTCGATCCACAACTGCGCTGTGGTCTTGATGGTGATCGCCACGCGGCCGAGCACGTCGAGCACGTCCTGCGTCTCCCACAGGTCGCCGGCGTTCCGCATCACGCGCTGCCGGCTGGCCTCGGCGTCCCAGAACGCCTTCGAGATCATCGGGGGCAGCGAGGTCGGCGTCTGCGTCTTGATCCACGCGGCGAGGTCGATCTTCGGGTCGACGCAGTAGCTTATCGCCTCCTTGAAGTCGTAGAGCGGGACACGCTCGCCGTGCGACGCCTTCCCCTCCGCGTAGCCGATGATCCGGCACTGGGCGAGCTTCTTGACCAGGCGGCGCGGCTCCATGCCCAGCACGGTCGCCAGGAAGGTGCGCGTCACAGGGCGATGGAACGCCCCGGCATCCGGCAACGCGTTCGCGCCGAGGCCGTCTACGGCCGCGTCCGGCTCCTTGTCGCCGAGTTCCTTGGCCTTCTGCGCGGCGTGGGCGGCCGCCTCGGCCTTGGTCGGTCGGCCGCGGCGGCGTTTGCCGGGGGCAGGGGGTGCGTTGGGGCCGCGCTTCCGGGGAGGGCCGAGCAGGTCGTCGAGGTCATCCATCAGCGTTTTCCCTCGGCGCGGGTGATAGCATCCCGCATCGCTCTCCATGCCTGCGCATGTTCCGACGGGTCGCGGTCGTCGAGCGGCAAGGGCATCAGCGGGAACGCCAGCTTTGCGGCGGCCAGAAGCGCCGGCCCGGCGTCACAGGCGCGGCGTTCTGCTTCATCGGCCTCGCGCTCCGCTGCCATCACGTCCTCTAGGCCGGCGTAGAACTCGAAGGCGCGGCGTTCGGCTTCGATCTCGGCGGGTGTCTGCTTGCGGTCGGTCATCGGGAATCCCCCTTCCGATACGTCGCCACCGCCGAGGTCGCGAGCGCGCGCGGGTCGTTGTGGCCGTCTGCGATCTTGCAAAGCACCTTGAAGAAGTGCGGGCCGCCCATTTCGAGCATACGCTTCCGAAACGCCTCCGCTCCCCGGGTCTCCGCTTCCTCCCTGCGCTTTCTCGCGACCTCGGGGTCATGCTGCTTGCAGTAAGCCTGCTCGGGGCCGCTCCCCCGCGGCCGGCTGCACTGCGACCATCTCGGCCATGAGCCGATGTAGGTAACCACCTCCTCGCAACAGCGGTCAGGATCAGGCGAGAAGGAGCACAACCCGCTCCCGCCGTACTCCCCTTTGTGCAGCGATGTCAGCGTCGTGAACTTCTCTCGCTTCGCCATCACCATCCCCTCGCTTCACGGAGGTCGGCCACGGCCTGCGCCTCCACTTCGGTGTCGTGGACAGATCGCCGCGACATGAAGAACGCCTGCCTTTCGTACACGCCCCACTTGCCCGTGAACACGTTCTTGCCGTCGACCGGCCGGACCTCCCGGCGCACGACGAAGCGGCGGTCCTGGGTCTGCTTCTTCGCCATCACGCCGCCCTCTCCAACGTCTTGCGGAGCCACTGCGCGACCTCGCGCTCGCTCCACACCGCGACCCTGTGCGCCAGTCGCCGCTGCCGCGGGAACTCGCCGGCCGCCATCATACGGTAGATGGTCGACCGGGTGAGCCCGGTTCGCGCCATCACCTTGCCGATCCGAAGGGCGGTGTCGTCGGCGGTCATTGCGTATCCCCTTGATCGCGTTTCCTCCGAGGCTTGTAGCACGATAGTTCGTGATTCGCAACAGGGGAGAATCACGATAGCGTCTTCGCGTCATCTATCACGCCGTCCCACCACAGCATCAGTTCGCGCCGCTGCGCCAGATAGAGGGCCGCGTTGTAGGCGCCGCGCACGCCTCCCTCGACATGGGCAAGCTGCATCTCGATCCAGTCCGCATTCCAGCCTGCTTCGTTGGCCGCCGTGGAGAACACCCCACGCAGCCCGTGCATGGTGGCGCGCGACTTCAGGCCCATGCGGTAGAGCGCGTAGAGCATTGTGTTCTCTGACATCGGGGCGCGCTCGCCCGGGAACAGCAGAGACGAGTCGCCGCGCAGCTTGGCCGCCCGATCGAGCAGTCGCAGCGCGCCCGGGGCGAGCGGCACCAAGTGCTCCCGGTTCTCCTTCATACGCTCGGCGGGGATGCGCCACACGTCGCCCTCCACCTCTCCCTCGGTCGCGAACCGTAGCTCGCTGGTCCGCACCGCCGTGCGCAACACCATCTCGATCGCCATCGGCGTCAGCGGGTCGCCGTCGTAGGCGTGCAGGCGGCGCATGAAGTCCACGAGGTCGCGGACCTTGGTGTGGTTGCGCGCCCGGGGCGCCGGGGCGAGGGCGCCCTTGACGAGCGCGGCGGGGTTGCTGTCTGCGTCGCCGGCGGCGATGGCGAAGACGAAGATCTGGTCGAGGGTCTGCCGCAGCTTCCGCGCGACCACCAGCGCGCCGCGGGCTTCGATCGGTTCCAGCGCGGCCAGCACGTCGGCGCGATCGACGGTCCGCGCCACCTTCGCACCGAAGCGCGGGAACACCTCCGTCTCAAGCCGCCCGGTGACGATGCCCGCGTGCTTGGGCACCCAGTTGGGCGTCTGCTTGTCGAGCCAGCGCACGGCGACCTCCTTGAAGGTCGGGCCGGCTGGCGGCGGCGGGGCGTCCGGGTTGCGGGGGTCGATACCGTCGGCCAGTTGCGCGCGGGCCTCGTCGCGCAGCCGCCGCGCGGCGGCGAGGCTGACGGCAGGGTAGTCTCCGAATCCCATCTCGCACGCCTGCCCGCCGTAGCGGAACGCCAGCCGCCACGTCTTCTTTCCCGCAACGCTTACCCACAACCTCAGCCCCTCTCCGTCGCTCAACTTGAGCGGTCGATCGGTTGCCTTCGCCGCCCGGCAGGCGGTGTCACTGAGCTTTCCCACGCGCTTTCCCTCATTCCTTCCCGCGAGCAGTGGGACACACTGCGACGCATGGGGACGAGAAAGCCAGATTTCTTTAGGTTTTCGTTAACCGGGAGACGCCCCGGGAGACGCCCCGGGACGCATGTAGACCCAGCCTGGCAGCCCCTACGGCTTCCACGTAGCCCGTGAAACAAGGGCTACGGTGGGTCTTTCCCGCAATCTTCCCGCAGGGTTGTAACACGAACCCACCAAGTCAGGAGGTTGTCAGGCTGCCAGTTCCAGCGCGACCCCGGCCTCGGTGAACATGGTGCGCGTCGCCCGGAAGCTATCTGCGAATCGCTCGGCGAAGCCCGCGGCCGGCTGCCGCGTGACCACGCGCACGACTCCTGCCTGTATCAGCATCCCGGCACAGTTCGAGCAGGGGTGATGGGTGACGTAGGCGGTCGCACCCTCGGTGCTGGCGACAGCGTTGAGGATACAATTCGCTTCGGCGTGCTGTACGAACAGATATTTCGTCGGGCGATCATTCAGCCGCTCGTCGCAGTCGCAGACACCGCGCGGGAAGCCGTTGAAGCCGAGCCCGATGACGCGGCGCTTGGCATCGACGAGAACGCACCCCACGCGGCTGCTCGGATCCTTGGACCAGCCCGCCACCTCGTCGGCGAGGCGCAGGAAGCGGTCGTCCCACATCAGACCGCCCCGTGCCGCAGGGTGACCCACGGATGCCCGTCGTCGGCTGCCTCGGTCATGCGCATGTCCTGGAAGGAGTGCGGCGCGAGGCCCATCATGTGGCGAGCGAACTCGTAGGCCAGTCGCCGGATTTCAAGGTCGGCGTGGATGCTGCCGCGCTGCGCGATGATGTTCCGGGCCGCGCGGACGTTCATGGTCCAGACAAGCCGGGTCTCGGCGGCGTTCGGCAGGAACGCGCGGGCGGCCTCGGTGACCCGCTTCTTCCGGGTGGTGGGCGACGTGCCGTCGGGGAGGGCGAGACCGGCCATCAGTCGGCCGCGCCACCGCTCGTATGAGCCCAGGGCGACCTCGTAGTCATGCGCGAAGTCGCCTATGGCCTCACCGCCGAGAGACTGGATCGCCGGCGGCACCACGGCCCGGTGCGCCATGTAGCCGACCACCTCGATCTCGCCGGCGTCCGCGGTGACGAAACGCTGGCTCTCCTGGCTGACGGCGGTGCCGACGTGGTGGCGCACAAGCTCGTGCGTCAGGGAGCGGGAGACGCCGGAAATGGCGAACGATACCGACCCGTGCGCGAGCACGCTGCCGTGCCGCTCGGAGAGGATGTTGTCGAGGTAGTCGGCCGACGAGCGACCCTTCGCCCACGAGCGGTAGCAGAAGCGACCGGCGAACTCCGACAGCTTGTCCAGATCCTCGCCGGGTCCGAAGATGACGTGGTTGGCGGGGGTGGTGTCCCGCAGGAGTTCGCCGGCGCCGTGGTCCTCCAAGAACCATCTGGCGCCGTTCCTGTCGAAGCGCGTCGCCGCAACGACTTGGACGGTGGGTTTGGTCACGAGTTCGACCATGGTGGTTCTCCCCTGTAGGTGTGAGTCAGGCGGCCAGCAGCCAGTAAATTTCTGCGGGCAGGATCGTATCGTCTCGCGCATCGAGGGCGTCGAGGTGCGCGGTGAGTCGCCGGCAGACCCATGCGGCGTGCGGCACGGCCCACGAGTTGCCGACCTGCTTGTAGCGGGGGGAGTCGGCCGCCTCGCCCTTGCCGACCGGCACGAGGGTCCAGTTGTCCGGCATTCCCTGTAGGCGCTCGCACTCGATGGGCATGAGGCGGCGCACGGCCGCCATCTGCGTCGGGTCGAAGACGAGCACCGCGTTCTCTTGCCCGGTGTTCCGGCCGAAAGGCATTGCGCATTCGTGCTGCACGATCGGGTCTTGCGTGCCGTGGACGACGAAGGTCTGGCTGTCGAAGTCGATGCGGTCCTTGGTGGTGGTGGTGGTGGTGGCGACCTCGATCGCGCCACCCTGATACCCGCCGCCGAACGCCTCTAGTCCAGCAGGTCGTCCACCTCCGACCAGTCCTCCGGCGCCAGTTCGATCTCCTGCCCCGGCGCGCCCGCTGCGGTCATCAGCGCCGACAGCAGTCTCGGCGGCAGCGACCTGCCGCGCTTCTCGGCTCGGCGCAGAATCCCGGCGCACGCCTTCCCACTCAAGAAGTACCGCTGCGGGATCGAACCCGTCACGAGCACTTGCGACAAGGTAGACACGCTTGCGTCGTTGGGCCACGCCGAAATATTGGGCGTCTCCGACCCGCCACGCGACTGCTCTGCGGGGACCAAGCACAACACCAGCGTTCGTCCACCTTCCCCCTGGCGGTTCGAGCGGCAGAACTTCTCCGGCGAGCGCAGCAAGGATGCAACCGAAGGCGTTATCCTTGGATGTGAGTGCTCCATCGACATTCTCCCAGGTGACGACGCAGGGCTCCTCGCCCCGGGTGGCCCGCGCATCGTCGATGGCGTCGGCCAGTTCGCAGAAGGTGAGGGACAGGTTGCCGCGCGCGTCGGCGAGCCCCTGCCGGTTGCCGGCGACCGAGAACGCCTGGCACGGCGTGCCGCCGCAGAGCATGTCCGGGGCCTCGGCCGCGCCGCGGCGCACCGCGTCGGCGATCAGGGTCATGTCGCCCCAGTTCGTGATGCGGTCACCCCATGCGACCTTCTTGGCGGCACGCTGCCGCGTCGCGGCCTTCTGCGCTGCCGTGCGGCCGTTCTTCTTGTCGGCCGGGTCGTCCTCGAAGGTGGGCGGGTAGACGGGGCGCGTCGCCCCGAAGCGGTGCGCCAGCACGGCGCTGGCGTCTACGTCGACCTCGGCCAGCCACGCGGCTTCCCAGCCGAAGGAAGCGAAGGCCAACGATGCGGCCTCGATACCGGAGCACACGCTGCCGAATTTCCGCAAGACGGGACACCTCTTTGCAAGGCGTCCCTTATATCACGAATCGCGTGACTGCGCAACGTGTTTCACGTTTAGCGAAGGAGGCGGCGTCTCCCAAACCCCTCGACCGGCTTCCACGCGACCCCGCCGGTCGTGAGTTCGTCGGTGATCGTGATCGTGAGGTTCCCGTCCTCGTCCTTCTCTGCGACCTGCACCAGGTCGTCCCAGAAAAGTTCCACCATCTTGAAGCTGGTGGGGGATACCGGAAGGATGCCGAGCACGGTTGCCTCCACCGCCTCCGGCGGCACGGTGACGCTCCATCCGTCGTCACTGCGCTCGCCGAGGACCGCGTGGACCGGGACGACCATGTTGCCGGGCGCCGTGAACTGGAAATGAACCGGCCCGCCGCCCGGCGTCGTCCGCACGTTTGTAGCGCCGGCCAGTGTCACCATCGCGGTCGCAAGGCCGATCGCCATCCCCTGCGTGTCGGGACGATGGATCGGCGTCGGCTTGGCGGAGGGCCGGAGCGGGACCAGGCGCTCGCTGCTCGGGGCTGCGCTGCCGTCGGCAAAGGTCGGGTACTCTCCTCCGATCCCCTCCATCAGCCAGTTGTAGTCGACGCCGAGGACTTGCGCCAAGGCCCTCCCCTTTGTCGGTCCACCGGGCGTCGTGTATCCCTTGTTCCACTGACTCACGGTTTGCGGGCGAGTCAGGATCCCCAAGGCGGTCATGCGTTCCGCGATGTGGCGGTGCGCACCGGCACCCTTCTGGGGCACCCCGTTGCGATTCCACTCGATCGCTCGGGTGAACCTGTCGCGAAATCCCGGGTGCCGTATCTCGGTGCCCGTGTCGTCGATCTCGTACTGCATCTCGCGCTCTCCGTGCGTCGGCTGATGGAGCGCAGATTCACACTGATTCCGTGACCCGTCAAGAATATCTTACTGATTGGCAATCGCGTCACGCACGGCGCGCGTGAAGTCCTCCTGTGTCGCATTCCGCGAATCCAGCACTTCCAGCATACGGCGATCGTCGGTGCCCTCGGCCAGTATGCGATACATGGCTACGGGCCACTTCTGCCCCGGACGAGCCAGTCGCCCGTTCGCCTGCAAGTATAGTTCCAGGCTCCACGTCAGCCCGAACCAGACTCCGAGGTGGCCGCCGAACTGCAGGTTGAGTCCGTGAGCACAACTGGCTGGGAAGGCCAGTAGTTTCTTAATCCTACCTGCATTCCAATCACGGACCGCCGTGTCGCTTTCCGACAACACCACCGCGTCCGGGTGCCTCTTGCGTATCTCTTTCAGGTCGAACTTGAACCCGTAGAGGATCAGCATCGGGTCGCCGGCGGCCTCCTTCAGCAACTCGTCCAGCGCGTCGAGCTTGGCCGTGTGAACCTGCGCTACGGAGCCGTCCTCTCGGTACATTGCCCCGTTAGCGAAGCCCATGAGCTTCTGCGTCAGGACGCCGCGCGACACCGCTTCCACGTTGTGCGCCTCGCTAACCAATGTCTGCTTGAAGCGCGCATACTCCGCCAGCGCGCGCTTAGGCAGCGTGACGGGAACGTCGACCATGCGGGGTTCCGGCAGGTCCGCGGGGGGAGGGAAGGAGAACATCACGTCCGTGATTCGCGACCGGATTTCGGCCTCGGCGCCCGGCTTCGGTGTGACCTGGTAGGTGTAGGCGTCCTTGTTGAACCAGCGGTTCTCGAACGCTGTCATGGAAGTTCCGAGACGCTGACCCTGGTCGAGCAGGTATATCTGCCCCCACAAGTCGTGAACGCCACCGGGGCAGGGCGTGCCGGTCACCTCCACCACCCGGGCAATGCGCCTCCTCACGGAAGCGAGAGCGCCGAAGCGCGTCACGTTGCCGCCCTTGGTGACCCGGGTCTTGCGGAAGGCGACGTGAACTTCCTCGGTCGCCGGGGCGCCGTGCGGCCGGTCGAACGTGATCCAGCCTTCCGGCGACGCCCGCAGCGTCACCTCTGGGCCGTCCTCGCCTCGGCGACCGGACAGCAGCACGGAGTCGCGATGCTTTTCGGGGATGTCGATCGGCTGCCCGTAGGTCACCGGCAGCGGGACGACTGTGGTGGTTTGGGTCTTGGTGGTGGCGGTGCGCTTCTTGCCGGCCTTGAAGCGACTGGACTCGTCTATGACCAATGCGTCCCAGAACCAGCCCCGCGGCCCTCCGACATGCTCTACGAGCCAGGGCAGGTTCTCGAAATTGATGACGGTGATCTCCGCCCGCGCTGCAACCGCGGCCGCGCGCTCCGTCTCCTTGGCGCCGGTGGCGTTTGCCACGGACAGGACGCGGGTGTGCTCCCATGCCTCGATCTCCGCCGGCCAGGTGTCGCGAGCCACCCGCAGCGGGGCGATCACGAGAACATGCTTGATCTCGCATGCGTCTAGCAGGTCGCGCGCTGCGGTGAGGCAGGAGATCGTCTTCCCGCCTGCGATCTTGAGGTCGATCAGGAGGGCCGGATGCCGCTTGATGAGGTCGACGATGCGGACCTGCTGCTCGCGCAGGAGGTCGCGCGTCAGGAGGGGGCGGGTCAATCGAAGGTCTTGGGGCTGATCGGGTTGTCCATGCAGAATCTCAGCACGGCCACGCCGTCCTCCACATCGTCGATCACATGAACCGTGACGCCGGCGTCGGCGAAGCGATTGTGCTCGGTGATCTGCGACAGCGAGGGCATCTTGCCGGGGGCCTTCATCTCCATGAAGATGACGTGCCCATAGCCGACGAACAGGCGGTCGGGACAGCCGACGCGGCCGACGTACTGCAACTTGCGCGAGATCCAGCGCCGGTTTTCCGCCCAGGCGACGATCTTCTGCTCGATCTCGGATTCCAGCATCACGAATCACTTTCCTCGGAAGACGGAGAGCATATCACGTCATTCGTGATTCGTGAAGCCTGGTTGTGCTCGTGCTGGTTGCGGAACGGACCGTAGCCCCATGCCCAGCGGCCGCAGCCGCGGCAGTCGTGGCGCATCCCCCAGCGCGTGTTGGTCGGGAACGCCTCCGGCTTCCCGCAGAAGGTGCAGGCCAGCGCGGTCTCCTTCCAGCCCCCGTCAGGCGAGCACATCTGCGACCGCCTTCTTCCCGAACTGGGCGAACGTTCTGCACTGCAGGCGCGGCACCTCGGCGTCCCGTATCTGCCTCACCCGCTCCCGAGAGATGCCGAACTCCCGACCTACGTCTATCGGGCGTTTCCCCTCCACGAGCAGGGCTCGCATGACGCGGGCGTTGCGCCCGTTCTTGATGGTGGAGATGTCGCGCAGGATGCTCCGGGCCATGCGCCTCGTGTCCAGGTGCCTGCGCACCGTGTCGCTGTGCGGCTCGGAGGTATCCGGCAAGGTCTCCCCGATGGTCGGGCTGTCGTGCCGGTGCTCGTCGATGGGGGCTTCGATCGACACGTCCTCATAAGAATAGTGGCGGCGAAAGCTGCGCAGGGTCTCCACGTCGAGCTTGGCCGCCTTGGCCGCGATCTCGTCCGCCTCGTCTTCCGTCGACCCTGCTGCGCGCGCCTCCTTCTGCGCGCGCCACGCGAGGGTAAGCTGATATTGGGCGTGTTTGGTCAGCGGCACGACGGTGCGGAACCTGTGGACGATCTTCATCATTTCGCCCCTGATCGAGAGGGCGGCGTAAGCGGGGAAGGGTGCCCCGGTATCCTGCCAACGCTCCGCCGCCCGGATCAACGCCTCCATCGCGGCGCCGCGGAAGTCGTCATAGTCGAAGCCGCCGGCCCTGACCATTCTGGCGGCGCGCTTCGACTGAATCTCGGCGATGTGCCGGTGAGCCAGCACGAGTGCGTTGCGTTCTTCTATGCTGCGATTGCCCAAGGAAGGAGCCTTTCTAGTTTGATTGCGGTCAGTTTTCCGAACTTCACCGGCGCCGCGGGGGCGCCGTAGTAGCCAAGCTCGGACAAGATCTTCTCGGTCTCCGCCTCGTAGCGGGCGTAGTCGATGTCGTCGGGGAGCACCCAGGGGAGGTCGCCGTCGGCCGGCTCGAAGGTCATCAGCGGCCGGCAGCCGTCGGTCTTGGCGACGGTCTTGAAGCTGCCCGTGGTCGGGTGCGGCTCGGCTTCGAGGATCGGGTCGCCGTCCTTGGCGTAGTAGAAGCGGACGACCTTGCCGAGGTAGCCGCCGCGCCAGGTCGCGCCCTTGGTGACCTTGATGAGCGAGACGAACTGCCGCACGTCGCGGCAGCCGCGGATGGTCTCGGCGACCGGCGTCCCGTCCTTGATGCGCGCCAGCGCGGCGTCCGAGCAGATGGTCGTCTGCGGGTTCTTCATCAGGGCGGCGCGGGGGTCGGCGTCGGAGGGGTCGGTGGACCACGGATTGGAGACCGGGCCTTTGCGCTTGTGGCCGCCGTTCGTCTTGATCGCGAAGTAACTGTTGACCGACTGGTTGCAGAGGGCTCGGTACTCGACAGCCTCCAAGTCGAACTGCGTGTCGCGCTCCCACCCCTCGATCAGATCGGCCCACGGGCTCGGGTTCGGCCTATCCCCCGTGATCCCGGCGTACTGTTCGCGCGGCACCAGCATCTCCACGCCATCGGTGTTCGCGCTGACGACTGTTGCGCCCTGCTGTTCGGCGCGCTCGATCAGCATCAGGAGCGCCAACTGCCCCGTCAGCGTGACGGCGAGAAGGAGGTGCGGCGCGTAGACGAAGCTGTACGGGCTGCCGAGCGATCCGAAGCAGCCGTTCAGCGCGATCTTGAGGCTTTTGTCGGCGGCCTTGTCCTTGCGCCGCTTCGCGGCAAGACGGTCCTGCCGGATGCCGTCGTAGACCTTGAGGAAGTCCGGCCCCACCGCAGCCGGGAACAGCCCCAGCGAGAGGATGATCGCCGGGTAGTATGAGGCCACGTCGACCGAGAGCAGCGCCGCCGCGTGGTCTGCACGGACCACGCGGTTAGCCTCTGTGGAGTGCAGCCCGCCGATGCCCATGGTGTAGGTCGTCCGTCCGATCGTGACGGGCCTCAGCAGGAAGTCGGGAATGTCCGCCTTGCCTGTCTTCGGATCGGTGCGGAACGTGTGGGCGCGGATGCGCTCCATCATGTCGCGCAGCACCGGCCTCTCGAAGCGGAGGTAGTCCGGTGGCGTATATTGGAAGGCGTGCGACCGCGACGCCTCGACCTTGCGGATCTTCTTACCCGTCGTCTGCTCGACGCGGTGCTTGATGATCGCCAGACCGAGTTGCGTGTCCGACTTCGACCGAACGTCCTGGCCGATGGTTTCGCCCACGGCCTCGCGCAGCGCCATAGCTTCGGCCAGTGCGTTCCATAGCGCCTCGGTGATGTCGAGGTCGTTGCTCATGTATTCGTTGGTCCGGTCGCGCTGCTCCGGCGTCAGCACCGCGTCGTGCTCGTAGGGAAGCTCCTGCAACTTGCGGACATGCATCCGGCCGCCCAGGGCCTTCAGGCCGATAATCGGATTCGGATTTGGGTCGAACAGGTCAATGTGATCCCACGCGCGCGGATACTCGATGTCGAGCTTCCGTTCGCACTCCCACCACTTCATCCGCTCCCCGATGATGCGGTTCGCGATCTGCTTCGCCTCGAACACGGTTGCCTTCGGGTTCTGCAGGAACCAGGCGAGGAGCGGCTTGTCGAAGCTATTCCAGTTAAATCCGACAATTGTGTAGCTACCGAGGATGCGCCCCAGCTTCGGCCTGTCGATCGTGCTGCGGTCGGACTCCTCGAAGACCACCTCGCGGCGAGCGCCGCCAAGCTCGCGGATGCCGACGGCCATGTAGTTGTTCGAGATCTCCACGTCGGAGACGGCGACCGGCCTCTCGGTCTTGATGGCGCGGCTCATGCCGCGACCCTCCCGTGGTTCTCGTGGAAGCCGTACTTAGCTTCAGCCGCGCGGCGGGCTGCGGCCGCGTCGGCCAGGTCACCAAAGTAACCGAGATGGATTTGTCGATAGTTCACGCGGATGCGAGCCATCCATTGCGACCTCAACTTGCTCCATACCACGCCGCACACGCCGCTCGTATTGGCGCGGGAAAGTCTGGCGTTCTTCATATTGGCAGTCTGCGTGCTGCCCTTTAGGTTGACGAAGCGGTTGTTCTCGCCGTCGTTGTCGATGTGCTCCACAACGCCCGCCGGCCAGGCTCCGGTGTGAATCGTCCACGCCACGCGATGCGCCTTCATGGTGCGACCCATGACTACGCCGGTGCGATAGCGGAGGGTGTCGGACTTTACCCGCACCTGTGCGAACGCCTCCCGCCCGGCGTAGCGCGTGTTCCATATCTTCCAAGAACGGTCGCTCTTGAAGAACTCGCGCGGGCGCCATTTCCAGTGCAGCAGCCCGGTCTCCGGGTCGTAGGAGAGCACGTCGCGCAGAACGGACGCAGGAATGTCGCTCACAGCAGCACCTCACGTGATTCGTTATTATGCGGCCACGGGGATGCCGAAACTGTCCCCGTGGCCCTTCGTTCCTGCGCCCGTGTTGGTCTCGCCCCCCGCCGCTTGACGGATCTCGCTTCTCTGCGTGGTGTCAGGCCCGCTAATGGCCGAAGCACGTCACAGGGGATACGAGGGACACGGATCGCCGGCGAAGTCTCACAGCAGGTCGTCGTCCGACGCCGACGAACCGCCGCCGGTGACGATCTGGTCCAGGCCGTCGTCGAGATCGTCAAGCTCGTCGATCTCGTCGCGGGTCACGCCGCCGCCGCCGCCCATGCGCTCACCTTCCTGGTGGCTGCGGATGGCCTCGATCGTGGCGAAGATGCCCCGGCCACCCTTGTCGGTGCCGTACCAGGACACCTTCACGTCTCCGTAGACGCCGCCGTAGAACACGTCGGGGATGTCCTTGATCTCCACGTCGCGCTTGTGGCGATCGAGCAGGATCGGCCGCTTCGAGCCGCGCTTCGGGCCAGCCGCCGAGATGGCGTAGTTGCCCGCGTAGCCCTGGTAGACCACGCCCTCGCGGTTCTTGAACCGCTCGCCCTTGCGGAACGACACCCGCTTCGGCGCATCCTCGGCGATGCCCTTCCAGGCTTCCGGGTCTTTCCAGGTCTCCTCGCCGGCGGCGCGGATGCAGCGCATCGTGGCCGCCTTGTTGGCCTCGAAGGTCGCGCTGTCGGATTCGAGGATGATGTTGCTGGTGTGCTTCGGGTCACCGCCTTCGACGGTGGCCTCGGCCTCATGCAGCGACTCCGAGAAGCTGAGGCGGACGCGCTTCAGCCAGCACGACCGCGGGTCGGCCTTCTTCTTGTCTTCGGTTGCCATGTTACAGGTCTTTCGGTTGCTTGGTTGTAGGTCTCGTCTGTCGTGATTCGTGAAACGTGATTCCAGAATCACAGGTCGTCGAGTTCGGCGACCAGGGCTTCGGTGGGCCGGTATTCCGGCCTCTTGTCGGAGTCCGGCACGAGGACCGGCCTGGCCGGCTTCCGCGTGACGTTCTCCTTTATTGCCGCCCATGCGTCGGGGTGGCCGGGCTTCTTGCGACCCGGCTTCATCACCTTCTCCGCCTGCGGGTAGGACTTCAGCTTCCGCTCGAAGGCAGCCTCGCCCAGCGCCGACACGAGCACCGCTTCCGCGGCCTCCTTGTCGGCGAACTCCCTGTCGCCCTCGTCGCCGAGGACGAGCTTGTAGCCCGGTGGCGGGTCGCCGGCGTGTGCCGACGCCGAGCCCTCCGCGAACACGGCGCCCAGCCACGCCTTGATGGCCGGGGCGTGCGTGATGACCTTCGCCACGCGCTCGGGCGTCAGGTCGAACGGCGCCGGCAGCGCGGCCACGGCGTCGTCGAGGCCGTCTAGGTCTTCCAGTTCGTCCAGCACCTCGGTCAGCGCCCACCGGGTGCGGGCGGCGCAGAGGCTCGGCTTCTCCGCCAGCGGGCACCATTCGCACGCCTTCGGGGAGGGGGCGAAGACGGCCGGCACGGTGCCGCTGCGGCGGTCGCCGAGCGCGGACTCGCCCTGTCGGGAGATCCAGTAGCCGAACTCCACCAGGTTAGCGAACAGCAATGGTCCACTCCTTCAGGCCACCCTTGCGGGGCTGGTCGATGACGATGCGGACGCGATCCGGCCATCGGTCGCGACTGTCGCCGTAAAGCGTCTGCAGTGCGCCGAGCGCGTAGATCATCTGCTGCAGGTTGTTCTCTGCCTCGACCTCGCCGAAGCCATACTTCAGGTCGGACAGCACGAGTTCCTTGACGCCATCCGGCGCGCGCCACACGAACGCGCAGTCGATCGTGCCGAACTGCCCCGGCAGCCACGGGTCCAGTGCGACCCGCGTCTCGACCATCATCAGGGCGCCGGCCGGCACTCGCTCGCGGATCCAGTCGATGCCTGGCTGCAGCGCCTCCGCCATCTCCCGCGTGACCGGCCAGGGGTGGCCGTTGACCACGACCGCCGTGCCGATGAAGTCGTAGGCGTCGAGCCCGAGGCTCAGGCACTCCTCCCGGATCTGGTGCGCCGCCGTGCCCTCGTCGGCAGCCTCGCTGCTGGTGTCCGGTCCGATGTCACCGGCAGCGCGCGCCCGCTCGATCGCCTTCACCGACGCGGTGCAGGTGGCCCACCTGGCCGAGGCGCTGGGGGAAAGGCGAGCGTGGGCAGACATGGCTCAGTGCAGCACCGGGAACATCTCGGGCAGCCCGTTCGCGATGGCGTCCGAGTGCATCTCGAACGACTCCGGGCTGATCGCGTCGAGCGCCGCGTCGTCCGCCGTCTCGTAGAGACGCAGCGCGGTCGCGTTCGCCACCATGATCGCCATGTGCATCGGCATACCGCTCGCCGCGGCGGCCTTCACGGCAGCGACGATCTCGTTGGACAGGAGCAGGATGCTGTCCTCCGGCGAGATCTCGGGCCGCTCCACGACACGGGCATCGAGGCAATAGGCGAGTGCGGGATCGTCCATGTCGGTAGCCTCGGTTGCTCGGTGGAATGTGCCCCGCCGCCGGTCCCCCTACGGCGAACCTGAGAGCGGCGGGGCGACCGGCGCGCTGTCTATCGAAGCAGGCGCGCCGCTGCTGCGGCGGGGCGTCCCGCCCCCGATGGCCGCCTCTGTCGGCGGCGGACCCGCTATGCGGTGCCCGGGGATCGCGCCTCCGCAGACCTCAGAAAGCGTTGCCGGCCACGGTGCGGACGACGAAGACGAAGCCGGCGCGGTGCGCGACACCTTCGACCTTGGTGACGAGACCGGCGTCGCGCAGGGCGGCGTAGGTGCGGATGTGGACGTAGTTGCCCTCGGTGGGGATCGCCCGGAGGGCGGCAGTCTGCTTCTCGTTGATAGCCATGGTGGCCCCTCGTTCGTTGCTGTGGGTCGCGCGGCTTTGCCGGGGTGGCCGGGAGCCGCGCGGCTCCCGTTCCTTGGCCTCGCCTAGAGGTCGTCCTCCTCGGCGGCGGGTTTCGCGGCGAACTGCTCGACGCGCTTCTCGATCGCCTTGAGGAAGCGAGGCACGTCGGCCTCCGAGACCTCGCTGGTGCGCTCGACGCCCAGCTTCGTCAGGATCTCGCGCACCGACGCGACGCGGGCCTTACGGTCCTCGGCGTCCGACGCGGCGCCGACGAACGCGGAGACCGCCGTGGCGGCCGGCGAGTCGGCGGAAACGTCTGCCGGCTTCTTCTCGGCCGGCTTCTCGACCTTCTTCTCGGCGGCGGGCGCCGGGGCCGGCTTCTCGACGGCCGCTTCGACCGGCTTCCGGTCCTCGGGCGACTCCGTGATCTGCCGCGCCGCTCCCTTCGGCTTCTCGGCGCCGGCGGTCCGCTTGGCGTCGGCGACCGCCTTGTCCAGCAGTTCCTTGCGAAGCTCGTCGCTGGCGCGCGTGACCTCGATGAGCGCGACGACGTTCTTGGTCAGTTCGGTGATAGCGGCTTCGAGCGACATGGCGTGTCGGTGTCCCCTTCGGATTCGATTGTTCATTCGAGAGGCTACTTATAACGCGAATCACGATGCCTTTGCAAGCCCCGATTTCACGAAGATCGTGACTTTGTGCCGGTTGCGCGTCGCGTGATTCTGGACTAAGGTTCGTTAACCAGTGCGGGCAGGACGCCCCGGGAGGGAGTTATGGGAAAGCGCGTGCTCTCCGACGACCCTGCGAAGATCAAGCAGCGAGAGGCCATGGCGCGCTGGCGCGCGAGGAAGCGCGGCGACCTACCCCCGCCGCCCCGGCTCACTGAAGATGAGAAAAGGGCCAACCGCCGAGCCCGGTACAAGGAGAAGAAGCTCAGACTGGGCGTCGTCGTGGTCCCTCGGGTCCGCCGGGAGACCCCGAAGCAGTGCAGCCGGGCAGAGGCGACGCCGTGTCCCGTCTACAGTGACCTGCTGGGGCGCGCCCGGGGCAACCAGGACGTGGCTGGCGCCGCGTGGCTGCTTGTCGCCGTGGATGGGCTGTCGCACGCCGAGGCCGTGAAGCAGGCATGGCGTGAGGAATACAGGATGTTCGGTCACTATCGCCCGGAGGTGAGCGCGGTCGACGCGCGCTATCTGGACACCCTCGACGAGACTGCCGGTGACTGTGACGAGGAGGACGAATTGGAGACGGCGATGTGGATTTCGTGATTCGCGACTAGACAGAATCACGAATTGCGTGTATCGTGGTCACCCTATGCGTAGAATCAGGGGCTCCCTGTGCCATCATCTCATCAGCACTCGGCCGCCCTCTGATGGATGACCTCGACGACCTGCTCGGGCCGCAGCCTGCCTCCCTGTCGCGTGACGCTGCGCTGGCCGCGGCCGAGCCGCTGATCGCGGCCGGCGTCGCCGTGCATTGGCTGCGGCCCCGCGGCAAGGCCCCGTTCGCCGACAACTGGTCGGACCTGCCGCCGCACACCATGGCGACGCTGCACGACGGCTACCGCGCCGGCGCCAACCTGGGGCTGCGCTGCGGCGAGCCCTCGAAGACGCCGAGCGGCTACGTCCACGTCGTCGACCTCGACATCCTGTCGGACGAGTATGCGGTCTCGGCGCGGGCCGCGCTGGACGAGATCCTGCCAGGCTGGCGCTTGCTCCCCTCCGCGATCAGCGGCAGCGGGGGCTGCTCCCGCCACATCTACGTCGTCACCGACACGCCCATGCGGTCGCGCAAGCTCGCGAAGTCGCCAGGCACCGCCGTGGTGTTCAGCAAGGAGAAGGGCCGCGACGTAAAGAAGCGGCACTGGGAGATCGACCTGAAGGGGACCGGGACGCAGGTCGTCGTGCCCCCGTCGATTCACCCGGAGACCGGCCGCGCCTACGCCTGGGAACGGGCGCTGGACGCGGAAGACCTGTGCCTCGGCCTGGCTACCGTGACCGACGCCGCGCGCTTCGCCGAGGCCCGGGACGACGAGCCCGAGGTCACCGACGCGGAGGCGGCCGAGCGCCGCAAGCCCCTCGGCATCGACGAAGACGAGATCGACCGGACGCTGCGTGACCTGCCTCCCGACTGGGTGGAGGACCGCGACCTGTGGTATCAGGTCGGCATGGCGCTGCACCACGAGTACGGCGGCGCTGACGCGGGCCGCGAGAAGTGGTTCGAGTGGTCGAAGCAGTCCGAGAAGTTCGACCCGCGCAACTCCGCGCAGGTCTGGCGGTCGTTCAAGAACCGCACCCTCAAGCCGGTCCGCATGGCGACGCTGATTCAGGCCGCCGGGCAGCACCGCGTCGCGCTGGCGCACGCCGACGTGATGGCCGAGATTGATGCGCTGGACGACCTTGACGACGACGCCCTGCTGCCCGCCGTGGTAGACGACCTCGACGACCTCATTGGCCCCGCGAAGGACGACGACCTCGCGATCCTCGACAAGCCCGAGCCCGTCGACCCCGGCGTCAACCCGGACAAGAACTGGACCCGGCTGCTGGCGATCGGCGAGGAAGGCGACATCAAGGTCTGCCTCCACAACGTCGAGACCATCGTCCGCAACGACTGGCGCCTCTACGGGCGCCTGGGCTTCAACCTCCTGCTGCAGTCGAAGGTGTTCGTCACGCCGCCTCGCGTCCGCCGGAAGCTCAACAAGGACGGGAAGCCTGTCAAGAACCTCGACGGGCCGATCTGGGCGCTCGACGAGCCGTCGCACTTCATCGACGGCAAGCGGTGGATCGACGACCACGAGAACGCGCTGCGGAGCGTGCTGGAAGCCCCTCTGGGGCAGGGCGGCTACGGGATCAAGGTCTCCGACCGCGACCTCCGCGCGGGCGTGGCGAACGTCGCCAACGATCACATCTTCCACCCGATCCGCGACCGGCTGCGCTCCTTCGTCTGGGACGGCAGGCCGCGCGCGGAGACCCTGTTCATCGACTACCTCGACAGCCCCGACGATCCCTACCACCGCGAGGCGGCGCGCCTGATGCTGCTCGGCGCGGTCGCGCGCGTCTTCTCGCCGGGCCATAAGTTCGACTTCGTGGTCATCCTCGAAGGCGCCCAGGGCGCCGGCAAGTCGACCTTCATCCGCATTCTCGGGCTCGACTGGGCGTCCGAGCTTGCGGTCGACTTCAAGGACAACAACCGCATCATCGAGGCGCTGCAGGGCGCGTGGATCAGCGAGATCCCCGAGCTTCAGGGCTTCTCCAAGGCCGACACGACGCTGCTGAAGGCCGTCATCAGCCGGACCCACGACAAGGGGCGCCTGGCGTGGGAGCGCAGCGTGCGGGAGTTCCCGCGGCAGTGCATCTTCATAGGCTCGACCAACGAGGACGACTACCTGCGCGACACGACTGGCGGCCGCCGGTTCTGGCCGGTGAAGGTGAACGCCCCTGTGATCGACACCGACCGGCTGCGCGACGAGATCGAGCAGGTGTGGGCAGAGGTGCTGACCTGGTACGACGCCATGCGGAAGGTGCAGCCGAAGGGCAACCTGCCGCTCTACCTGTCCGACCCGAGGTCGAAGGAGACCGCCGCGCTGATGCAGGAGTCCCGTCGCACCGAGACGCCGGAGGAACTGCTGGCGGCCGAGCTTCGCCAGGTGCTCGACGAGCCCGCCTCCACCGACCTCGACGGCGCGGTGACCCGTCGCGAGATCACCTGTCTGAAGGAGGTGTGGATCGACCTGCTGGGGCGCGACGCGCGGGAGATCGACAGCCAGTTGACTACCCGAATGCTGGGTCGCGCGATGCGGATGGCGGGGTGGGAGCAGTCCAGCACCATGCGGCACCCGAAGTACGGCACACCCAAGGCGTTCCGCCGGAAGACCTGACCGGCCCAAACCGGAAAACCCGAGGCCCCGTGACGCGAGTCCGGGGCCTTTTGCTGTCCGGTCAAGGGGTGTCCCCGGCATAAGGTTCATGGCCGGAAATGCGCTGTGGGCGATGATGCGCTGTAGTGCATTTCCGGCAGGCAGGCAGCACGACCACGGGCTTCGCCCCCGCAAATGGTGTAGGACGCAAGATGCGCTGTGGCGCATTTCCGGCGACCCGGCATGACGACCGAGTTGAGCCCTGGTAGACCGAGGCCCCGAAACTCGGACTACGGATTCCTCCTTTAGTTTCAATGGGTTACGAAGATGCTGTAAACTCGGTCTAAGCGTAAGCCGTTGAAATAAAAGAAGGAATCGCCCCGATAGACCGTGTATACCGTAGACCGAGCCCCCTATTACGGAGTCCTCGCGGACCCACGCGCTCGCCCACGGGTGGGCCTCGCGCCTATCCTTCCCTCTCCCCTCCTCCTCTGTTACTCTCCTTAGATTATTTCGGTCTACTCGGTCTACTCGGTCTACAAGTTAGAAAGATCAAGGGGTTAGCGGTAGACCGAGCGGTAGACCGAGTTTTCGGTCGGTCTACCTGCGATATACGCCATTTCCTCCGACCGGGCCTCGCGGCAGCCCGTGGTCGGGTCGGATCGGCCGGAATTTTCCGAGTCAAGCGAAACTTTCTATTGACAGCGCCGATTTCTTCTGAAACGGATGCCGGAAGGAGTGATTCGATAGGAAGTGCCTATGGGTTTCCTGCGAAACGATAGCCGGAGACTATCGGAGCATCACAGATCGTGATGGGTCGGCTTGATAAATGTCAAGCGGCCACCTCGAATCCGTCAAGTGCCCTGGAAGTGCCTTCGCTGATTCGGGGC
>ERZ761594.38-NODE-38-length-65794-cov-100.532682_pt1 | contig 65794 bp, 100 predicted proteins | sample MGYA00511036_ERZ761594 | MGnify/ENA primary metagenome ERZ761594 (study PRJEB28899, sample SAMN03785561) | bioreactor sludge metagenome | biome: EBPR Sludge; feature: EBPR Bioreactor; material: 0.22µm filtered reactor supernatant | place: Saint Lucia: Queensland... | reverse complement strand
CGCGGGCGCCGACCTCGCGGGCGCCGACCTCGCGGGCGCCAACCTCGCGGGCGCCAACCTCGCGGGCGCCAACCTCGCGGGCGCCAACCTCGCGGACGCCAACCTCGCGCGCGCCGACCTCGCGGGCGCCGACCTCGCGGGCGCCAACCTCGCGCGCGCCGACCTCGCGGGCGCCAACCTCGCGGGCGCCGACCTCGCGGACGCCAACCTCGCGCGCGCCGACCTCGCGGGCGCCAACCTCGCGCGCGCCAACCTCGCGGGCGCCGACCTCGCGGACGCCAACCTCGCGCGCGCCGACCTCGCGGGCGCCAACCTCGCGGGCGCCAACCTCGCGGACGCCAACCTCGCGGACGCGATCAACTTGCCAGGCGGCGTCGACAAGACGGATCCGCCCGAGCCGTACGTGCGCCAGGAGCCGACGCGCGAAGTGCTCGCCGAGCGTGCGCGGCGGTACCGTGAGCGCCACCCGAACGTTCCCGTCGTCGAGAATCTCGACGCTCGTATCCTCGACGCCGTCACCGTCAAGGGCGGCGTGCTCGACATGTCGCAGTGGCACGGTTCGGGCGGCGTGTGCGGTACGACGCACTGCCGCGCTGGCTGGGCGATCCACTTCGCCGGCCCGGCCGGCGCCGCGCTGGAGCGCGAGTGCGGATCGCAGCAAGCGGGCGCGATGATCTACCGCGCGAGCACCGGTCGCGTGCCGCACTTCTTCGCCACCGACGAGCGCGCGATGGAGGACATCGAGAGGTGCGCGGCCGAGCAGACGGCTTCGACGGAGGGGGCCTGACCATGGAGAAGTTCCGCCCGCGCAAGCGCCTCAAGTCGGCGCACCGCCGCGACTGCCCGAAGACCCCGCTGCGCTCGTACGCGCGCTCGCTGGCGCTGACGCCGAACGCCGAGGCGAGCCTGATGCCGCCGTCACGCGAGATGCTCGTGCAGGCCGCGCGAGAGTGGCTCCGCGGCAAGGGCGTCTCGACGATCAAGGCGGCTGCGTGATGCGCGCCCGCAGCGAAGCCCTCGCCCCGCCCTTCGGCGCCATCGAGCGCCCGCGTTTCGCCCGCGAGACGTCGGCGCTGACGCCGGAGGACCTCGAGACGCCCGCCGTCATCCGCCGCGCCACCGCCGATCTCGGCCGCGACCTCGCCGCGTGCGCCGGCCACACCGAGTGGCGCGACCTCGATCCCGAGACCAGGCGCGAGATGCGCGAGGTCCTCGTCGCCCACTACGAGCGCCGCCTCGGCGACGCCCGGATGCAGGCGCGGCTCCTCGTGGGTGTCGCCGGGACCGTGCCGCTCGCGCAGGCCGTGCGCATCGCCAAGCTGGAGCGCGGGCTGGCCGCTGCCAGGCGGTTGCCGTGACCGGCAATGCCCACACCGTCGCGCTCCTCATCCGCTCGTTCCAGCGCGAGCTCGACGCCCTCCTCGCCAAGTCGCAGGCGCCGATCGTCGGCACGCTCGCCGTGGCGAGCACGGAGCAGGGCTACCGCGTGGACCTGTGCCTGACCCTGTCCAGCGACGCGGCCGCCCAGCTGCTCACGAGCGAGCCGTTCGCCACCCACTGACCCCAGCCGCGCGCCCGAGGGTGCGCAGGAGACTCCATGCAGGACCTCACCGAGTACAGCTCGTCGCGCCTTGCGACGCTGCACACGTGCTTGCGCAAGTACAAGTACAAGTACGTCGACCGGCTCATCGAGCCCGGTACCGACGCGCAGGCGTACGGCAAGGGCGTACACGCCGGGCTCGAGGCGTGGCTGCTCGCCCACGACCAGGGCCCCGAAGCGCGGCTCGCGATCGCGCACGCGCGCATCATCGAAGCGAACCTGTCGCCCGTCGACGCCATCAAGGCGCACGCCGTGATCGACGGCTACGAGCTGCGCTGGGGCGGCGTCGCGTGGCGCGTGCTCGCCGCCGAGATCGGCTTCCGCTACGAGCTCGGCGGCCACGTCCTCATGGGCGTGATCGACGGGATCATCCAGGACGAGACCGATGGCCGCATCTACGTCATCGAGCACAAGAACACGGTGAGCGACATCGCGCCCGGGACCGGCTACTGGGACATGCTCACCATCGATCGACAGGTCTCGATCTACGTCGACGGGGCCGCGATGCTCGGCTACGAGATCGCCGGCGTTATCTACGACGCGATCGGCAAGCCCAAGCACGACCGGCTCCTCGCCACGCCCGAGGAGAATCGCAAGTACACGAAGGGCAAGGGCTGCAAGCTCTGCGGCGGCACGCACGGCGGCAAGGGTGGCATCAAGCGCGGCGAGGGCTGCGCGACCTGCAACCAGACGGGCTGGTTCGAGGAGCCGCGACTCCACGAGGACCAGCGCGCCGAGGACGAGAGCCCCGAGGCGTTCGACGCTCGCGTGCGCGCCGCCATCGCATCCGCGCCGGAGAAGTTCTACCAGCGCGCGACGATCGTGCGCACCGACGACGAGCTCCCCAAGATGCGGAGCGATCTGCTCGAAACGATCCGCCTGGCCCGCATGTGCGAGGTGCTCGACATGTGGCCCCGCGGCAACACGCACGCCTGCCGTTCGTTCGGCGCCGCGTGCGCCTTCATCCCCCTGTGCACCGGCTCGGCGGACATAACCGACGAGACGCGATTTCCGCGCCGCACGGCGCAGCCCTGACCGCTCGAAGGAGGAGCGATCGCATGGCGACCAACACCGCACCCGTCCCTCGTCCCGCGCCCGCCAACGGCGCCCGCCCTGCGTCCGGCACGACGCAGACCGCCAAGCCGGCGGCCCCGGCACCCGTGAAGGCGTCCAAGCTCGGCGCCGTCGTGGCCGGCGCCCGACGCGATCCGAAGCTGTTCTGGTTCTACGGCGACGAGGGCATCGGCAAGTCGAGCCTCGCTGCCGACGCGCCGTCTCCGATCTTCCTCGACATCGAGGGCCGCACCCGCCATCTCCACGTGACTCGCTACCCGTTCCGCCCCGCCGAGGGCGACGAGGGCACGGTGGCGCGCACGCTCACCGAGGTCGAAGACGCGCTCGACGACCTCGTCGTGAACGCGAAGCAGTACGGCTACAAGACCGTCGTGCTCGACGGCGTGGCCGCGCTCGAGCAGCTCATCTTCGACCGCATCGTCGAGGACGCTCGGGCCCGCGGGCACCGCAACAAGGAGGGGAAGGAGATCGAGAACATCGAGGACTTCGGCTACTCGAGCGGCCAGAAGATCGCCGTCCAGATGTGGCGCGTCCTCGTGCGGCGCCTCGACGACGTCCGGTTCAAGGCCGGGATGCACGTCATCCTCCTCGGTCACGCCGTGGTGGCCAAGTACAAGTCGGTGCTCGCCGAGGATTTCGACATCTTCCGCCCGCGCCTCGACGAGAAGGCCGCCGGCGTGCTCCTCGAGAAGTGCGACGTCGTGGGGTTCATCACCTACGACGACTCGGTGCGGAAGATCGGCCGTAAGGCGATCGGCGTTTCGGGCAACCGCATCATCCACCTCCAGCGCAAGACGACCTGGGCGGCGAAGTGCTCGCTGCCGATGCCGTCGGAGATCGATCTGGCCAGCGAGGCGCAGTGGGCACCGTTCGCAGACGCACTCGAGGCGCTCTACTCGATGAGCCCCGACGGCCTGCGCAAGAGCATCGAGGCCGAGCTCGACCGGCTCGGCACGCTGTTCATGTCCGCCGACGAGCGCCCGGTCCACGTCGAGGCCATGCGCAAGGCCGTGGCCCGCGCCGGCGACGACACCAGCGCGCTGCACCGCTACCTCGTCGGCCTCCAGCAGTCGACGCCGATCGAGACCACCGCGAACAACACCGACACCAGCAACCCCGAGACCGAGACCAGCACCGAGGAGACCGCGCCATGAGCAATGACACCTACGAGATCCGCTGCCGCGGCGTTCTGCGCGGCGTCCAGTTCGGCTGGGACGAGTACGAGGGCGTGCGTCGTCCGCAGCTCGTCGGCCGCTTCAAGATCCTCGACGGCGAGGACGCCGGCAAGTACGAGACGTGGTTCGCCTCGCTCTCGGACGACGTCAGCAGCAAGGGCCGTTCGTTCTACGAGTACACGATCGACGGTCTCCGCACGTGCGGGTGGACCGGAGACGACCTCTCCGAGCTCCCCGCGATCGTCGACGGCGGTGCGTGCGCCAGCGAGGTGTCGCTCGTGCGCGAGTTCAAGCTCGGCAACGACGGCAAGTGGCGGTCGAAGGTGAAGTGGGTGAATCGCATCGGGGCGGTGAAGGTCGACCTCAAGGGCAATGCGATGACGGATGCTGAGGTGCTCGACTTCGCGCGCAAGATGAAGAGCAAGATCGGCGGCAACGGAGGCGGCCAGCAGCAGCGGTCGGCGGCGCCGCCGCCCAACCGCACCGCGCCGCCGCCGCGCCGCGACGCGCACCCGAACGCGCCCGGCTCGAGCTACGGCGGGGGCGGGCCCGACGACGACATCCCGTTCGCGACCGCCGATCTCGCGCACGAGCCGTCGCCGATCGCTCGCGCGCTTCGTCGCTTCTGAGGTGACCACCATGGACGACTCGAACCAAATCGAGGAGGTCGGGCTCGGTCCCGACTCGTCAGTACCGCAGCGCGGTGCGCGCGCCTCAACGTAGGCACGGCGACAAGGCCGCCCATGTCGAGCGTGGCGGCCCGGGCCGGCGACGGTGACACGTCGTCGGCTCACCACGAGAGCAACCGAGGGAGACGCGATGCAGACCGAGACCCGAGATGGAGGCAAGCGATGACGCGGCGTAGCGACGAGCCGGTGCTGGCGCCCACGTCTCCGGGTACGAGATACGGGCGACTAGTGGCGAGGGAGCGGACACGCAAGGTCGGCCACTCGTGGTTCTGGATGTTCCAGTGCGATTGCGGAAGGGCCGTCGAGCGCGACGATGCCAGTCCACGTCAGGTCGCGCGCGGTGGCGGGGCCCCGAGTTGCGGATGCGCTCGCAAGGAAGCGAGCGTTCTCCGGTCCATGCACAAGAGCGAGTACCAGGCGTGGATGAACATGAAGGATCGATGCGGACGGTCGACGAGGAGGGGCGCGCACAACTATGTGGGACGCGGAATTGCGGTCTGTGACCGGTGGTCCGGTTCCTTTGAGTCGTTTCTGGCGGACATGGGGCCGAAGCCCTCCCCGGTGCACTCCCTTGACCGCATCGACAACGACAAGGGTTACGAGCCGGGAAACTGCCGGTGGGCGACGCGCGACGAGCAAAGCCGAAACACGAGACGCAACACGCTCACCGAGAAGATCGTCAGCGACGCGCTCTTGATGAAGTCACACGGCGCATCCACGAGCTACCTCGCCCGAGTTCTCGGTGTCCCCCTTCAGACGCTTGAGGCCGCCATCTCTGGTCGCAACTGGAAAGGGGTGACAGCGCCAGATGACCCCGCGGCTGCCATCGACCTGGGCATTGCCCTGGTGATGGCGGGCATCGCCGCACTCAAGGCCAAGGAGGAGAGCAATGGGTGACCTAGACCTGAAGGGACTGCGCGAGGTGCTGGCGAAGATGAGCCCGGGGCCATGGAAGGTTTGCGGTCCGTGGCCGACCGTCAGCATCTACCAGTCCACCGACGACGAGGGTGACGACTGGGAGCCGCACATCGCCACGATGGGCACCGTCGAGAATGGCCCCACGACTGGCGACCCCGACGCCGCCGGCATCGTCGCCCTGCGCAACTCGGCCGACGCCCTGCTCTCCAGGCTCGAGGAGCTGGAGGCGTGGCTGAGGGAGGCGATCGATCTTGCGGAGGAGGGGTGGGGCTACGCCACGCCGTACTTCCGCGACAAGTGGGAGAGCAACGAACGGGCTGACAGGCTCCGCCTGCTCCTCGCTCCAGAGGCTCCCAGGGATGGTGAGGGGTCGAAGTGAGCGAGTCCGACGACTACGATCGCTACTGCGCAATGGGCGCGGGCACCCCCGACGAGGAGGAGCCGGACCGCGCTTTCGACGTCGTGTTACCCGACCCCGACCCCAAGGCCGACCCCGGATGGCGGCTGCACATCTTCCGCGAGCCCGGCGAACTGACGCAGATAACCCTGGAGCGCGTTCTGCCGGAGAAGGTCGCCGACCCGAAGGCCAATCGCGTGATGGAGCGTCGCGGGCTGGGCTGGCTCACGACGGTGGAGGTTCGCTGGCTGCGTGACCAGCTAACCCGGCTGGTGATGACGATAGAGGAGGAAGCCAATGAGTGACGACAAGCTACCGCCTGACCTCGAAGCCGAGTACCTCGCGCACGCCGAGGCGACGATGGGCAAGGCGCCCCGGTCAATTCCGCGCATCGGCATCCTCTCCCTCCCCTCCGAGGACGACGACGGCAGCGCCGCCGAGATCGCCCGCCTCCGGGCCGACAACGAGCGCCTGGCCAGGGAGAGGGATGAGGCGAAAGCAGCCGCCGAGAAGTGGGGGCGAGACTTCGCCGAGGTCCATCGCGAGCGCGACGCCGCCCGCGCCGAACTGGACATGGCCGCCGCTTCCATCCGGGAGATGGCGGACGAGTGCCGAGCAGTCAAGGACGAGCGGGACGCACTGGCAGAGAGGTGTGAGCGGATGCGGGCGGTGGTGGAAGCGGCAGAGCGGCAGCGCGAACGCAGCGACGGCAGCCGCTACACGTTCAGCGAGTACGAAGACGCCATCTGCGAAACGGACCGCGCCGTGGACGCATACCGCTCGGGCACCCCGACGGGCGGGGAGGGATGAGATGAGCGACCGCGACCTGATCGTGGAGGTCTGTCACGACCTCATCAACCGGGCGCTGCTTTGCGAGCGTGACGGCGACGGCGACCATCCAACTGCTCGCGACTGCCGCGAGAAGGAGGCCGCGATCCGTCGGATGCTGGTCACCCCACCTCCCGCCGTAGGTCTGACCGCCGAAGACCGCGCCAACCTGCTGCGCGCGCGCGAGTGCGTGTACCAGCACCACGACTGGCCGTGGGTGACCGACACTATCGACCGCCTCCTCGCGCAGCCCGCCGTAGGGCTGACCGAGGAGGAACAAAGAGCCCTGCGCGTGGCCTTGCGCATCGTATCGCGCGCGTCGCACGGGGCGCGCTGCGAAGTCACCGTGGCCGACTGCCGATTGGCCATCGACACGCTTCGCCGACTCAGCGAGCCCGCCACCCCACCCGCAGGGGACCGGGTGATGGCGGTGGAACTGACATCGTTCTGCGACGGCTGCGGTAAGGAGATCGACCCGGACACGTGCGGGTGCGGCGAGCGTGGCGAGGGGCACGGCTACCACAGCGGCCACCCGTTCGTCCCGATGGGATGCTCATGCCTTCGGTTCGGCCACGCCGATGCCGACATCATGCGTGGGCTGCGCGAGCGCCTGCGCCACGTGATGCACGCGATCCGTGCTGCGGGCGTCACCGTGATCGAGGTGAGACCAGGGGATGCCACCCCACCAGAGGGCAAGGCCGAGAGCCTGCCGGGGGAGGGGTGACGTGAGCGGTCTCGTCAACTGGTGGAATGTGGCGTTCATGTTCGTGCCTGATGAGTACGAGCGGCAGTACCCGACCCACGCTCGCGCCATCGCTGTGCGGTTCATGGATTCGATGGCCTGCCTCGGCCGCAACCTCGCCATGGCTGGGGCGCTGACCGCGTCGTTCGACCTCGGTGCACGGTATGGGGAGCGGTTCGGAGACGAGCGTGGCTTCTGGAACGATGAGCAGCCGTGGTGGCCAAACGCCGACGGAAGGGAGGTCTCGCGATGAGCAGCAAGAGGGCTGTCCGTCGGCGATCGTGCAAGGGTAAAGTCAGGTACACGGATCAAGCATCGGCGGCCGGCCATGTTGCGGCGATGCGCCGACGAGGCGAGCGATGGATCCACGTCTACCCATGCAAGTGGTGCGGTGGCTGGCATGTGGGCCACCAGCCAGCCCGCCTCCGCCAGTCGATCGCCGCACGGCGCGCCGGCCGCCCTGCTCCTGGCACCGACCCGCGGGCCTCCCTCCGTGATGGAGAGGGGCGGTGAGCGAGCTCGAGGACATGCTCCGCCGCCTCATCCGCGAGGAGCTCGCGAAGGCGCGCAACGACGAGAAGCCGGCCGCCGCGGTCTACATCACCGCCGCCGAGTACGCGGGGCGCCACTCGATCTCACTCTCCACTGTTCGCGAGGCCATCAGCGATGGCAGACTGCCCGCGATGCGAATCGGTCGAGCCGTGCGGGTCGAGGCGAGCGCCGTGATCGCGCCGCGTGCGCGGCCTGACGAGGACGCTCGGCGCGCCCAGCGGATCACGCGCATCCTCTCGCGGGGCGCGCGTTGAAGAAGCACGTGATCATGTTCCTGCGCGGCAACCGCTGGTACGGCAAGGTCCGCGGCGTCACCGGGAAGTGGGAGCAGCTCGCGACCGGGTTCCGTCAGGAGGAGGAGGAACAGGCCGAGAAGTTCCTACGCGACGCGCAGCGGCGCTTCGACGCCGAGCGCGAGCGCAACGAGCGCGCAGGCGCCGGGGCGGGCCCGATGACGGTCAGGAGGTACGTCGCGCAGTGGCTCAAGGAGCGCGAGGCGCTCGGCCACGACTGGAAGCACGACCGCGGACGCCTCGAGGCGCACGTGCTGCCAGTGATCGGCGACATGCCGCTCGCCGACGTCCACACGCAGCACCTCGTCGACCTGGTCCGCCGCATCCGCACCACGCCGAGCGCGCAGACCGGCGAACCGGTCGCGCAGCGAACCGTCTACAACATCTACGCCGTCGTGTCGGCGCTCTTCCGCGACGCGCGGCTCGCCGGGCTGATCGGGCAGTCGCCCTGCATCCTCACCGAGCGCCAGCTCGGCCCGAAGCGCGACAAGGATCCCGAGTGGCGCAAGGACGCCGTCTTCACGCGCGACGAGGCGACCGCGATCATCTCGTCGCCGCAGATCCCGGCCGATCGTCGCGTCGTGTACGCGCTCGAGCTCCTCGCCGGCGTGCGTCCCGGTGAGGCCGCCGCGCTCCGCTGGCGCCACTACGAGGCGGCGAAGCAGCCGCTCGGCGAGCTGTTCGTCGCGCTCGCGTTCTCGACCCGCCAGTTCCGCACGAAGTCGACGAAGACCGACTCGGTGAAGTATATCCCGGTGCACCCGACGCTCGCGGCGATCCTGGCCGAGTGGAAGCTGGCAGGCTGGGCCGAGATGATGGGGCGGCCGCCGGGCTCAGAGGACCTGATCGTGCCGCTGCCGCCGGCGGACGCCGCCGCACGCGTCACGCGCCGAGAGGCGGAGCCGTTCCGGCCGACCTACTACTCGGCGCGCCGCTGGCGCGACGAGGACCTGCCGGCGCTCGGCTTCCGGCCGCGGCGGCACTACGACATGCGGGCGACGTTCATCACCCTGGCGCTCGAGGACGGCGCCGACGAGCACATCCTCGAGACGCGCGTGACGCACACGAAGAAGTCGCGCTCGGCCTTCGACGGTTACAACCGCGGGCGGCAGTGGGAGATCGTCTGCCGCGAGCTCGCGAAGCTGCGCCTGCACCGGTCGAGCGGCGGCGAGATCATCCCGCTGCCGGCCGTCGCGGCGGCGCGGTTTGGTGCAGTCATGGTGCAGTCGTCGGAAGCGCCCGCAATGACTGGTGGTGATGGGCTCCGGAGGAGGGGTTCGAAGGAACGACCCTCGGTTCTCGGCGGCTCATCGCCGACCGCAACCCCACGTGGTCACGGCGCACCGGATCCAGGGACATCCGCCGACGACGGCGGTGCTGCACCAAGACTTGGTGCAGTCCGATCGGCCTGCGATCTCGGGCTCGCCGTCATGCGCGCCGCCGAGGAATCGTGAAGGTCCTGCTCCTCCACCTCGACGGGCGGCTTCCGAACCTCGCCCTGATGCGGCTCGCCGCGCACCACCGCGCCGCCGGGGATGACGTCGTGCTCCGGCACGCCGGCAACGCCGCCGCGGTCGAGCCCGAGCTCGGCGACCCGAAGTGGGACCGTGTCTACGGCTCCCTGATCTTCGAACGCACGCGGGCGCTGGGCGAGCGCGTCGCGTGCATCTACCCCGGCGCGGTTCTTGGCGGAACCGGCTGGGACTTCACCACCACGGTCGAGCAGCTCGGCGTCGCGGCTGCGCCCGACTACAGCGTGTACCCGAAGTACCGGCAGTCGATCGGCTTCACGCAGCGTGGTTGCCGCCTGCGGTGCCCGTTCTGCGTCGTACCTCGCAAGGAAGGCGCGATCCGGTCCGCCGCCAGCATCGCCGACATCTGGCGCGGCGGAGACGCGCCGCGCGAGGTCGTGCTCCTCGACAACGACTTCTTCGGCAACCCCGACTGGCCCGCGCGCATCGACGAGCTCCGCGCCGGGCGCTTCAAGGTGTGCTTCTCGCAGGGCATCAACGCGCGCGTCCTCAACGACGAGGCGGCGGCCGCGATCGCGAGCGTCGACTACCGCGACGATTCGATGAAGGTGCGCCGCATCTACACCGCCTGGGACAACCGCAAGGACGAGGCGCGGCTCTTCGCCGGCCTCGAGGCGCTAGTGAAGCACGGCGTGAAGCCTGACCACATCATGGTCTACATGCTCGTCGGCTACTGGCCGGGCGAGACGCACGAGGATCGCGATCACCGTCGGGCGAGGCTTCGCGAGTTCGGAGCTCGACCCTACCCGATGCCATTTGTTCGGACGCCCGAGCTCGTCGGCTTCCAACGGTGGGTGGTGGGCGCCTACGACAAGCGCATCCCATGGGCGGAGTGGGCGGGCGCTCGCTTCTCGCCGCGCCAACTCGGCGACAGATCCGCGCGCACCTTCCTGCCGCTGGTCAGCTGATGCGACGCCTCGCACCCGACGGTGAACGCCACCCCGCCCGGCCGCTGCGTCGGCTCGGCGTACTCGAGCGCGGCCGCGTCGGCGCAGACGCGCGCGAGCAGCTCGACCAGGCGCTCGTCGCCGGCGGCGAGGTCGCGGACCTTCTCGCGGGCTTCGGCCTCCGTCGGCGGGCTGCTCGGGCGACGCGTACGCGCGGACTCGCCGAGGAGCAGCCCGCGCAGTGCCGCGACGCCTCGGAACTGGTCGAGCGCGGCATCGCAGCACTCACGGCAGAGCGGCGCGCGGCAGCCGCAGGTCGAGCACGTTCTCACCCCGACACGCTACAACAGGAGCCCTCATGGCAGATGCAAAAGACCGCGCCCTCGCGCGCCTCACCGAGATTCTGACGCCGATGGCGGCGCTCGGTGTCGAGTGCCCGACGTGCTCTGCCGCCGTAGCGGTACGCTGCACGTGGTTCGTGAAGAACATGCCGTCGCCAACCGAGCCGCCGTTCCATGCCGAACGCTACGCCGTCGCGCGGGAAGCGGTGCGACTCGACCTGAAGACGCTGACGCTTGACTGAGGAGGATGACCATGCCCGACGACGCGATCCAGATCCCCGACACCATCGAGGTCCAAGGCCCGACCGCCTACACCCGGTGCCGCGCGTGCGGCGCGTACTGCGAGGTGAGCGGCGTTATCTACTCCGAGCCCGGCGACCCCGAGCGGGGCGAGATCGCGCGCCGCACCTCCGTGCTCACCGTCGAGGCGCACGGCTGCTTCGCAGGCCAGCGGGCCGCCGAGACGATCAACCTCGACACCGTGCCCACGCTGCTCGGGCAGCTCACCGACAGCCGAGCTGCGCACGAGGCCGCGATCGAGAAGCTCGTCGTGAACAGGCTGCGTGATCGAGGGTTCGAGGGATTCGACACGTACCGAGGAGCGCCAGCATGACCACCATCAAGATCCCCGACGGCCGCCCCGCCGACCACGAGCATGAGGTGACGGTCGAGACGCTCGCCGACTTCGCGGCTGGCGAGCCTCGCGCGCGCGACTGCCCTGGGCCGTCGTCTCCGATCATGCTGAGCGTGCACGAGGACTACGAGGCCGCTGGCGTGTGGCTCTCCCCCGCCAAGGCCCGCGAGGTGATCGCGGCGCTGCAGGCGGCGGTCGATGAGGTGGAGCCGCCAGGGCCGCCGAGGCTCGTGCGCGGCAACCGCCCGGACCGCAGCCGGGATCGCGAGATCGCGGAACGCCTGAAGGCGAAGGGCGGCATCGTCTTCGAGGTGTGGTTCATTCTCGGCGACTTCGCCTTCGGTCTCGACGAGATCGCCGACCGCTTCGTCGAATCCGAGCGGCCGTCCACGGACGCCCTCATGGATGCCCTGTCCCAGCTCGAGATCATGGGTCTCGTGGAGCGGCACGCTCACGTGCCGTGGACATGGCAGCGGCCGCGCGCCGTCGTACGCCAGGGCGCCGTGCTACCACCGAGGGAGCGATGAGCCGCGTCACCGACGTCATCGTCGCGATCCCGTCCGGCGACCCCGAGGTCGAGCAGCGGATGATCGATCGCATCAACACCGCGCTGTGGGAGAGCCAAAGCGTTCGCCTCTTCGCCGTCGCCGACCATGCACACGACGGGTCGAAGATCATGAACGGGCGCGTTCTCGTCGGTGCCGTCAATCACCTCGACGTCGAGAACCTTGTCGCTGTAGTGCGCGCCGCGATCGAGCCCGAGGACGTCGACGATGACTTCGTGCAGGTACTCATCCGTCCCGAGGAGCACACGGCATTCGAGAACATCGACCTCGACACAGCCGCGCGACCGCAGCCAGCATCATGGGAGCGCGAAACGTGATCGTCCCCGTTTCCTTCCACTGCCCGTCCTGCGGCGAGCGGCGCGACAACCCGGCGGCCGCGCCCGATCCCAGCATCGAAGGGCCGCAGTTCCTGGCTGTCCACCTCGGCTCCGAGCCGCGCCTCTGCGCGCGCTGCCGCGACCACGGCATGGTCACGTGTGGCCGCTGCGGCACGGTGTACGAGGATGGCTACGAGTGCCCGCGCGGCTGTTTCGACGCGCGCTAGCTACCCGATAAGGTCGTGCGGGGCCACGCGGATCAGCCGTCGCGCGTGGTAGCCGTGGCCCGAGCGCGCGCCCAGCGGTCGCTCGGCCTTGCGCCGCCGGTATTCGTGACTATCGATGTCACATGCCGGCATTCATTGACTTGCGCGGTCAGCGGTTCGGGCGGCTTCTCGTCATCGAGCGCGTCGCCAAGCCCGAGTGGAAAGACGCTGCATGGCACTGCCGCTGCGACTGCGGCGGCGAACTAGTGGTCCGCGCAGGAACCCTTCGCAACGGCAAGACCCGCTCGTGCGGATGCTTTCAGCGCGAGGGCGCGGCTGAGCGTATCTCGAGGGTCAAGTTCAGGCATGGGCTCGCTCGCGCTGACGAGCGACGCCACCCGGACTTCGGCCTGTGGAAGCGGATGCGCCAGCGGTGCGCCGACACGAACTGCGGCGACTACGCGGACTATGGCGGCCGCGGAATCACCGTGTGCGACCGCTGGCGCGAGAGCTTCGCGGCGTTCCTCGCCGACATGGGCCCGCGCCCGTCGAAGCGTCACTCCATCGATCGCGTCGACGGCACCAAGGGTTACGAGCCGGGCAACTGCCGGTGGGCGCTGCCGACGACACAGGCGAGGAATCGTCGCGGTGTCGTTCTCACCCCGGAGAAGGCGGAACGCATTCGCGCGCTGCGGTCAGAAGGCAACAGCTACAAGGCCATCTCCGACGCGGTCGGCTGCTCGGAGTCAGCCGTCAGCCACGTACTCAACGACGGCGCGTGGGCTACGGAATCAGGTCCGACGGCGAAAGCCGGATGAGGCGCCGCGCGTGGTACGAGTGACCGGACGTCGCCCCAAGGGGGCGTTCGGCCTTCACTAGACCGTGCTGCTTCTTTCCATCTGGCCCTAGGCCGCCGCCGTTTCCTTCTAACGTAGAAAACATCCGCCGCTTCTCGTCGTACCCGAGCACGCCGCAGACGTGGTCGCCGTAGTCAGGCTTCCCGTCGCCCACGAGCAGGATGTCACCGGCCTGCGGCTGGAATGGAAGCTTCGTCGAGTGCTCGTCGAGCTTGACGTAGAGGCGGAAGGGCCCGCGCGCCGGCTTCGGGTTCGGCGTGGTCTTCCCGCTCATGTCGAGCGCCGCATAGCGCGCCCACGCATCGAGCCGGTACGTCGACGCCCACCACGTCTTCCGCGTCTCCTCGGGGATCCACGGCGCCCACGCCCACGCCTGCGTGAAGCCGCACCACTCGGCGTGCTCTGCCGCGGGTGCGCCGTCGCCGCCGTATCGCTTGATCCACCGCCACCCGCCGCCGTTGTGGATGATGTCGAGGATCGCAGCGCGGCACCGCTCGGCGTTCTCGCTCGTCTCGGTGTGGCGAGGGTCGTAGATATCCTGCCGCCACAGTTCGGTCAGGCGTGCCATCGCCAGCTTGCCGCATGCCTCGATCACGTCGGCATCGATCTCGGACTCCGTCTCGCTCATCAGCACGTCGGTGGACGGGATGGCGGGCGGCGTGAGGAGCTGGCGCCACGTCGCGAGGAAGGGCGCGAGAAGGCGGGAGAGGAACGAGGGCATGGGCTACTCCTTCGTGTCGCTGAGGTCGAACGTGAACGGGTCGTCGTCGGCCGGCGCGAAGCCGTCCTCGACGGGGCGACGATCCACGTAGAACCGCGTCATGGTGATCGTGAAGTCGCGGCCGGCGATCGGGTCGTGGCCGCAGATCATCGCGCGCCCCTCGACGATCGCGATCTGCGTCGCCAGCGCGCTCTGCTGCACGCGGAACGACTGCACCTCGGCGGTGGGGTTGACGGCGTGGCTGCGGGGCTTGATGGCGGTCACTTGCGCCTCCGGTCGAACAGCGCGCCCGCCGCGGCGATCCCCCACCACCAGGGCATCACCCAGCGCCACAGGACGAGAGCGGCCACGAGCGAGCAGACGCCGCCGGCCGCGCAGAGCCCGGCGGCGGCGGTCCACCCGAGGCACGCGAGCAGCGCGGTCCACACGACCGAGGACGCGGTCAGCGCGAGGAGGAAGCGGGCGGTCGCGCGCGGGGCCATCATTCGTAGATGTCCCCATCCCGATCGCGGTCCATCACATCGTTCGGGCCGGCGATCGTGCGCACGAGCCAGTAGCCGCCAGCGCCGAGCATCACGACGAAGGCGATAGCGCCGACGATGAAAAGCCCGATCGTCACGGCTCACCCTCCGGCAGCGCCGCCACACACCCGGCGTAGAGCTCGACCTCGTCTCCCCATCGCGAGAGGTCCAGCACGGTCATCGTCGCCGCGTAGATCACGTCCGCCGGCTCGACTGATGCCGCCAGCGTGGGCTCCGGTCTCGGACCCGGCAGCGGGCATGACGGTTCAGCGGGGACCCGAACCAATTCGCCGGTCGGTAGCTTGGCGAGCGCGGGGCACGGTTGCGGCTCCGGGTACTCGACGGTGCGGTTGCAGGCGCCCAGCCACGACGCGACCGCGATCATCTCGAGCAGGAGCAGGATGACGAGTACCGTGCCCACCATGGCCTCGACGGCGTCTCTCACCTCTCCACCGCCCTTCGCCCGCAGAGCTTCCACGCCCGCCATGCGTACGACTCCACCGCCTCCAGGTACGTCCACAAGAGCGCCTCCTGGTCCGGGGTCGGCGTCCCTTCGTCGGCGATGGCAAGTAGCTCAGGGGTCGGCATCGGCGGCTGCTGGGTCAGACACAGGCCCGGCGTCTCGACCAGCACGGGCCGAGGCGGCTGCGGTGTCGAGGGACGCCCTCCACCGCGCGAGCACGCGACGACGAGCACCAGGGTCAGGATCGGCAATCGCAGCACGGTCAGCATCGGCAAGCTCCTCCTCCAGTGCGTCGCCTCGGGACTTCTCCGCGAGGCGGAAGCGTTCGCTCGTCTCCAGGGCGGCTTCGGTGAGGCGCAACTCGCCAGCGATCTCTGCGCGCTCGACCTCGGCCACCCGGCGCGCGTCCCGGTCGGCGAGCGCCTGGCGGTACGCGAGCACCACCGCGGTGACGGTGCCGCCGAGGATGACCGCGAGGACGACGAGACCGGCGACCGCCTCCATCACCGCACCTCCAGCGCCATGACCATCACGACGGCCATCACCAGCGCCACCGCGCAGCCGCGGTCACCTGCTGCCGCACCGAGCATGATGGCCGCGGTCAGCACGTTAGGCGCCCTCGGCCGGCTTCGAGTACTGCACGAAGAACGGTCGCGAGTAGAACCGGCCCGGGAAGCCGATCTTCATCGTGCCCGCGTTCAGCAGCTCGATGAACCGGTGCCGCTGCTCGAGCGTGAGGTGCTGGAAGTAGAACTTCGACGGCCGGTGGCTATCGACGTAGACCTTGTAGCTCTTGTCGGTGGGGCCGAGCTCATGCACGCCGCCCTCGGCGATGCGCATGAATTCGTTCGGGTGCATCGAGCCGCAGTACGAGCAGGACGGCAGCTCACCCGGGCGCTCGCGCCACGTGTCGGGCCCCGGCCGCCCGTCTGGCGGCACACCGTCCTCGGTGCGGCGCCCGCACGTGTGCGTGCCGAGGTCCTCGCGCACAGGCGGAGGGGTCGGCGGCTTGCGGCGCAGCACGCCATCCGGGTGCAGCTGCAGCACGTCACCGGCGGACGCGTAGCCCTCGAGCTTGTACTCGGGCAGGTCGCTCACCGCGGCACGTCCTTCGCGATGAACGCCCGCACCGCTGCGTCCTTGGCCTCGAGGAGCTTCCGCAGCGCCACCGTGCGCTCCGGGTTCCGCGGGCACGTCTCGATGACCGTGGCCGCCAGCTCGGCGAACGGCCGCGAGACCGCCTGCATCTTCTCGGGTAGGTGGGCGTAGGAGAAGAACTGCGCGATGTGCTCGCCGCTCTCGCGCAGGACCGTCAGCTCGCGGGGCTCCATCACGCCCCGCCCTTCGCCGACTTCACCAGCTCGGCGACGGTCCGGTTGCCTTGCAGGGCGAGCAGCACGGCACCCGCCGCCGCCGTGGCCATCGCGTAGTAGGAGCCGCCGGCGAAGCTCGCGTTCGCCGCCGCCGCCAACCCGGCGATCAGCCCGGCGGACGCCAGGGCTCGATACCCCTCGCCGAGCCACTTGATCCGCCCGGCGAGCGCCGTCAGCAGGCCGAACGCCAGCACGAGCACGAGCAGCGGCCATCCGACCTTCTGCGCTGCGCGCGCGGTATCCAGCGACTCGCCGTGGGCGTCGAGAGGCGTCGCGATGCACGGCGCCGGCCCCGGCCCGTCTCGATCGATGCAGGGCCCCGAGGGCGCGACGATGCTCGGCTGCGTCGGCTCGACCCCCACGGCTGCCGCCGCGGGCCCCGGGCCCGGCTCCGCCGCCGGTCCGGCATCGACCATCAGCGCCACCGGCGCCGGCGCCTCGGCCTCGCCGATCGCGTTGGCGGCGAACATCGAGCCGTAGCCGAGGGCCACGGCACACACGATCATGAGCGGGAACAGGATCTTCTTCATCGGTCACTCTCCATCGTCGTCATCGGGTTCGGTGCGTGGGCCGGTGACCGGCACCATGCGAATCGGGTAGCCGCCGCGGGACATCCGCCCACGGATCTCGGCCAGCTCTCGCAGAACATCGTCGAGCGCGTCGTCGAGCACCAAGATCGCCTTGGCGTTCGCGTCGACCTGCGCTCGGTACACCTCGGTCGTGCGCGCCTCGTAGCCGCTCGAGCGCGTCTCCGAGAGCACCCAGCCCACCACGCCGAGCGCGCCGGCGGCGAGCATCGAGGCGATCCGCATCGGCCACTTCCACCGCGCCTCCGCCTTCTCGGCGAGCTTGTGCGCGGCTTCGGCCTTCGCGTGGAGGTGCTGGAACGGCTCCCACTGCGCCATGTCCTCGGCGAGCAGCGACACGAGCTGGGCGCGATCGACCTCGGGTGACGCGGGCTGCGGGCGGCGCTTCTCGCTGCGCTCCTGCGCCCGTTCCCGGTGCGCCTCCACGGCACGGATGAGGCGCTCGTCCCGCGCCGACAGGAGGCCCACGTCCTCGCGGATGAGCGCGATCAGCTTGTCGATCGGCGTGTTGTCCGGGTCGACCGCGTCGCGCACCACGCCCGTCGACTCGTCCACCGTGTCGTGGAGCGGGTCCGCCTCTCGGCGCCGGTCGCGGTCGTCGGGCACCACGGCACCGTCACCGAGGTGCGAGCGCGAACCCAAATTGGGGAAGTCGCGTCAGTTGGTGTCAATCGTGGACAGGCGCACGCCATGCCCCCGAAGCCGAAGACCAAGCCACGGACCACGCGCAAGCCGCTCGGCCGCCCGCGGAAGCGACGAGACGCCGAAGGCGCGACCGTCACCACGTTCACGCCCGAGGAGCAGGAGCAGGCGGACGCGCAACTCGGGCGGGTTGAGGTCCGACGCGCGCTCTCCGAGTTGCTCTCGCGCGGGAAGTCGCCGGGGCTCGCTGTCGAGGAGATCGCTCGCCAGTTTGGCCTGACCGAGCGACACGTCTGGCGCTACAAGCAAGCCATCTCGGAGCGGTGGGCCGAGATCGACAAGGACGCCGCACCCTTCGAGCGCGCGCGGCTGCTCCGCATCCTCGAGGACCTCCTGCTCGAGTGCCGCGAGGCCAAGGACCGGAAGAACGCGATCGCCGCGGCCGGGAAGATCATGGACCTCCTCGGCTTGAAGCTCACGAAGGTCGAGGTGGGCACCGGAGGCCTCGACGCGGTGATCGCGGCCATCAAGGCGACGCCGGCGACGCGTCTCGACGAGCTGGCCGAGCTCGAGCGCCGTGCGCGCGAGGCGGCGTCCGCACCGAGCGAGCCGACTGGTGGCGCTGACGCCGGCTGAGCTGGCGCGGCTGTCGCCCGCCGACCAGGAGCGGTACCGGACGCTGTACGAAGCGCAGCACGGCGGGCTGTCCTTCGTCGACTTCGTGCACCAGCACTCGCCCGAGCTCGGACGCGTCGTGCCGCGGCACCTGCGTCGGCTCTACGCGCTGTTCCAGGAGAGCCGCATTCGGCCGGTGCACGTCACTTGCTCGATGCCGCCGCGCTTCGGGAAGTCGACGTCGCTGCGCCAGTACCTCGCGTGGCGACTTCTTCGCGATCCGGCGTGCCTCAACTTCTACGTCACCTTCGGCGACTCGCTCGCGACCGACTTCTCGTACAAGACGCGCAAGCTCGCGCGCAAGGCCGGCGTCCCGATCGCCGACGACCGCGCCAACGTGCACGATTGGGCAACGACCTTCGACGGCGGGCTCAAGTCCACGAGCGTCGGCGGCGACATCACCGGGCGCGGCTGCAACAGCGGCGCGATCGTGAACGACGACATGCTCAAGGGCCGCATCGCGGCCGAGTCGCGCCTCATCCGCGACAAGACCTTCGAGTACCTGCTCGACGACGTCATGACGCGCATGGAGCGCGGCGCGAGCAACTTCCTCGTCGGCACACGATGGCACCTCGACGACCCGCTCGGCCGTATCATGCGCGACGGGCTCGGCGAGACGTGGGAGCACATCAAGCTCGCCGCGGTCGTCGACGCGCGCACCGGCGAACCCGTCGACGGTGGTGCGCGGGGGCAGGACTTCGACCCCGACATCCACATCGCGCTCTGGCCCGAGGCGGGCTACGACATCGAGTGGGCGCGGAAGCAGCGCGCGAAGGGCGCCTATCGCTGGTGGTCGCTCTACCAGCAGGAGCCGCGGCCGCGCGACTCGAAGCTCTTCCAGGACGAGCCGCAACGCTACAAGCTCGAGGGGCTTGGCCTCGACGGGCAGGCGTGGCGCCTCGCGCTCGTGTGGGATCCGGCGGGCACGAAGAAGACCTCGAGCGACTACCAGGCCGCCGGCGTCATGGGAATGATCGGCATCGGCGAGAACGAGCGCGCGCGCATCCTCCGCAACAAGCGCGCGCAGGCCTCGGTGCCAGCGTTCCTTCGCGAGCACGTGAAGCCGATGGCCAAGGAGTACGGGCTACCGATCTACGTCGAAGCGGTGGGCGGCTTCTCGGCGATGCCCGACGTGATCCGCGCGCTCGATGGCGAGGTGCAGGTCTTCCCGCTGCCGGCGGCGTTCACGAAGGGCGGCAAGATGGAGGGCGCGACGCCCTACGCCGACGCATGGAACCAGGCGCGCGTCGAGGTGCCGCTCTCCGACCCGGACGACCCGCTCGACGACTGGCACGACTTCATCGAGGAGCACCGCGAGTTCACCGGCCTCGATGACCCGCACGACGATCAGGTCGATTGGGCGCGGCACGCCTTCAACCTGCTCCACCGCGGCGGCGGCGGGATCGACACGAACCAGGTCGGAACCTGGGCGCCGTCGGATGCCGGCACGTACGACGAGTGAATGTGGGGCGCGCGCCATCGCGGCCGCAGCATGGCCCCGACCATGCGTGCGCTCTCTCGCTTCACGTCCTGGCTCGGCGTCGCGTCGATGCCGCCGCCGGAACCTGTGCGTAACGCGCTCGACGACTACCACCCCGTGTCGGAGGAGCCGTTGCATGGGCAGCGGGCCTCGTCGGCGACCGAGGCGGCGGCGGTCGAGAAGGCGGCCGGCCCGACCGAGCGCGCGGGCGTGCCGGGCTACTCGTGGTACGGCGGCTATCCGCAGTCGAACGAGAAGAACGGCGAGATGGTGGGCGCGTCGAGGTGGAGGAACTTCGACGAGTGGAAGCGCAACGTCATCCCGGTCGGGCTCGGCGTGCGCGCGTACCTGACGCTCGCGGGCTCGCCGACGTGGACCGTCGAGCCGTACAAGGCCGACGCCGCCGAGGAGGCGACGCCCGAGGATCAGGAGCGCGCGGCCTGGCTGCAGAAGCAGATCGGCTCCATGGACACGCAGTGGGCCGACGCCGTGATGTCGGCGGCGATGTCCACGCTCGACGGCTACGCGCTGCAGGCGTGGACGTTCAAGCGGCTCGCCGACGGCCGCTTTGGTCTGCTCGACTTGATGAAGCTGTCGCCGCACACCGTCGAGCGGTGGGAGCACGAGCGCGGCCAGGTCGTCGGGATCGTGCAGCGCGATCCGAACGACGGCACCGAGCACCCGATCGAGCGCGGCCGCCTGGTGTGGACGAAGGACATCCCGATCACGGACCACCCGGAGGGTTGCGGCGTCATGCGCCAGCTCGCCGAGGCGGTGCGGCAGATGCAGGAGCTCGTCCGCTACCAGAACCGCGCCTTCGAGAAGGACGTGAACGGCGTCCCGATCGTGTACGGGCCGGTGATGGAGCGGAAGGGGAAGGTCGCGCAGAAGGACAGCGGCTACACGGCGACCGACTTCGACGCCGAGTTCCAGCCGGTCAAGAACTTCGTCGACGCCAAGGTGCGCAAGGGTGGCGGGCTCATCCTCGACTCGAGCACCTACCCGTCGACCGATCAGAGCCCGTCGCCGGTGCGGCGGTGGCACGCCGAGGTGCTCGCCTCGCAGGCCTCGAGCTTCGACGCGCTCGAGCGGCGGATCGATCGGCTCACGTGGCAGCTGCTCGCGCTGCTCGGCTTCGAGTACCTGCTCCTCGGCCAGGAGGGTCGCGGCTCCGACGCGATGCACGCGAGCAAGATGGCGGCGGCGATTCGCACGGTGACGTCGGTGCTCAACCGCATCGCGGAGACCTTCCGCCGCGACCTCGTCATGCCCCTCTGGGCGTGGAACGGCTGGGACCCGGAGACGGCGCCGACGCTCACGTGGGCCGCGATCGAGCTCCAGGACATCCCGAGCGCGATGGCGGCCGTCGGCGACTTCCTCCAGAAGGCCGGCGCCTCGCCCGACCGCGTCGAGGAGATCGTCAACTTCTTCCTCGAGCACCTCGGCGCGCCGCCGATGAGGGCCCACGACGACGCAGACCTCGTGCTGCGGCGTGAGGAGGAGCGCGCAGTCGCGGCCGAGATGGCCAAGCTCGGCAAGGAAGATCCTGACGAGGACGACGACCCCGAGGAGGAGGAGTAAGCCATGGGCACGGTCACCATCTCCGCGGTCGACTACTCGGTGTACGGCACGCACACGGGCGCTGATTCGCTCGAGGAGTACGCGCTCGGCGATCTCGCTCGCGAACCGATCTACAACTCGTCGGAGAACACAGCCAGCAGCGGCAAGCGACAGAAGCAGGCGCTCGTCAGCGCGACGCGCGTAATCTCCGGGCTCGACTTCGCCGACGAGACCCACGCCGACCCGACGACGGCCGGTCTGCCGCAGGCGATCATCGACGCCGCCTACGAACTCGCGCTCGCCGGCCTCGCCGACTCGTCGATCTTCACGACGACCACCACCGAGGACAAGATCAAGCGTGTGGACGCGAAGGGCGTCAACGTGGAGTGGTTCGGCCCGCGCGACGGTGGACGGCTACCTGGCCGCGTCGCCGAGCTGCTCGCGCCGTACCTTGCGGGCACGTCGTCGAGCGGCGTGGGCGCCGGCAGCTACGCGGCGGGCGTCGACGGCGAGTCGGCGTTCGATGCGTGCGACGAGTTCGGCATCAACGGCGGGGGCTGACCATGGGCGTGAAGCTGTTCGGCGTCGACATCGCGAAGATCGTCGCGCAGAAGATCGGGCCCGGCCTCCTCGACTGCACCCTCACCCGCGTCACCGGCACCACTCGCGAGCCCGGCAACCTCGCCGGCGGCACGCAGCCGGTGACCGCAACCTACCCGTGCAAGGGCTTCGAGGCGGCACTCGAGCAACGGCACATCGACGGCACGTTGGTAAAGCGCACCGACGTGATGGTCGTGCTCCTGGGCGACACGATCAGTGGCGGGGCGATAGAGCCACGCGCTGGTGACCGCGTCCAGGTGGCGGGCGGGGTGACGCGGGCGGTGGTCACGATCGTGGACCGTGACGCAGCGGCCGCGACGTTTTCGCTGGCGGTGCGGTGATGCGCATCGCGATCGTCGGCGGCCCGCGCACGGGCAAGTCGAGCTCGGCGCGCGCCGTGGCGCTCGCCCTTGGCCTGCCGCTCGTGTCGACCGACGACTTCATCGGCATGGGCTGGTCGCAGGCATCGCAGCACGTCGCCGATATGCTCGCCGACGGCGCGCCGCGCGTGGTCGAGGGCGTGGCTGTGGCGCGGGTGCTACGCAAGGCGCTGCGAGACCGCCCCGAGGAGCGGCCGGTCGATCGGCTCGTGATCCTGATCGTGCCGAAGGTCGAGCAGACCGAGGGCCAGCGTGTGATGGCGAGCGGCATCGACACGGTGCTCGACGAGATCCTCGGCGAGTTGCAGGCGCTCGGCGTGGTCGTGGTGCAGGAGCCGGCGGCATGATCAGGCGCTACTCGGCAGACGACGAGACTGTTGACGTGTCCATGCTCGGCCGGCCGATCTGTCCCCGCCACGAGGCGGACGCATTCGACGAGGCGCACGGGTTTCACTGCGCGTGGGACGGTCGTGCGCCGTGCTGGTGCGCGCCGCTGCCTGTCGCTCGCGTACGCGCGCCGTGGTGGCGGCGACTCCTTGCGTGGTGGCGCGGCGCGCCGACGCCGGTGTGCGTCGAGTGCGGTTGCGCGTCATGTCGCGGGGCGTGCTCGTTCGGCGCCACCGCTGTCGGGTGCACCTGCCCGGCGCATCGTCAGCACGAGCGCGGGTGCTCTCATCGCGCGTTGCTCGAACGCGTCATCGAGGTGCGCAACGAGACGCCGTACCAGGGATGGTGCGATCGAGTCGATGAGGTTGCGCGCGCTGACGGGCGGCCTCCGCCCACCGCGATGCCGGGTCCCGGCGTCCCGAGGCCCGGATGACCCGCAAGCGCCTGCAGGAGCTTCTCGACCGCCAGACCCCGCGTGTTCGCCGCCGCTACCTGGCCGCCATGCAGCGCGTTCGATCGCGTGCCACCCTCGCCAAGCTCGAGGACGCGCTCGAATCGGGCACCATCGCCACCGTGCTCGACGAGGTCGAGCGCGGGGCCGCGCTGTTCGCCGCCCAGACCGAGGCCGTCACCGCGCTCGTCGCCAACGAGGTCGCCGAGCAGCTCTCGAAGAAGCTCGACGTCGTGGTGACCTACGACGGCACGAACGAGCGCGCCGTCGCGCAGCTCCGATCGAACCGACAGCGCGTCATTCACGCGATGCGCGAAGAGGCGTGGGAGGTGATGGCCGACGGGATCAAGTCGGGCACGAACCCACGCGAACAGGCGCGTGCTATACGCGACTCGATCGGCCTCACGCCGAAGCAGGCCGAATGGGTGCGCTCGTACCGCCGCCGGCTGGAGACGCTCGATCGCGGCGCGCTCGGCATGGAGCTCCGCGACGCCCGGTACGACGGCACGGTCCGCCGCGCGATCGATGAGGCGAAGCCGCTCACGGCGAAGCAGATCGACAAGCTCGTCGAGCGGTACTACCAGCGCGCGCTGCGGTACCGAGCGGAGGTCATCTCGCGCACGGAGACGATGTCGGCCGTGCACGCCGGCCAGCACGAGGCGTATCAGCAGGCGATCGACGACGGCACGCTCGACGCCGACCTCGCGATCCAGACGTGGCACGCCGGCGGCCCGCCGCGCTCGCGGCACTGGCACTCGTCGATGAACGGGCAGCGGAAGCGGTGGGGCGAGTTGTTTCGCAGCGGGCTCGGCAACCTGCTCAAGCACCCCGGCGACCGCGATGCGCCCGTCGAGGAACTAGCGAACTGCCGGTGTGGACGCTCGGTGAAGGTCTTCGCCTCGAAGGAGGCCGCGCAGGCCTACCTCGACGGCACGGCGGCACCGGCGGCGGCCTAGAACGCTCGCCCGTCGATCGTGTCAGCCTCGTGCGCCGCTGCGTGGTCGGGGCAGTATTCGAGGGCACGCGCGAAAGCGTCTCGCGTCAGGCGCGTTGCCCAGCCCTCGCGACGCGCCCTGTCGCGCGCAGCGTGCGGGCTCGACGTCGAGGTCTTGAGGCGCGCCGCGCAGCCTTCGTGGTCGCACGTAATCGTGATGGCGCCGAGGTCGATCATCGGGGACGTCTCTCCTTTGCCCGGCGCAGCAGTTCCCCAGCGATCGCCTCGTCGTCGTCGCCCCAGCGGTTGTCGGGCGCCGCCTTTACGGCATCGACTGCAGCCAGGATCTCACTCTGCGCGGCGGCGAGATGCGCTTTCATCGTGGCGGGATCGAGCAACACGCCGAGGCCGACAGCCAGCGGGTTCTGCGTCCCACTCGGGATGGCGAGCACCGAGGCGCGCATCGCAATGAGCTGCTTCACGTTCGGGCCGATCGTGCGAACGATCGCGGCGCTCATCGCACCCGCCTCCCATCGCTGCACCCGCACCGGCAGCCTTCGACGCCGAGCTGGGCAGGCGAACGCTCGATGACGATGCGTTCGCACGGCGTCGCGCGGAAGCGCACAGCCTCGGGCGGCCCGGCCGCGATGCGCAGCGGCTTCCCGAGCAGCCGCTCGGCTTCGGCCTTGATGTCGGCGACCGGGCTCGTCGCAGTGTCGGCCCATCGTTTGGAGTCCTCGGTCATGTCTGCTTCTCCTCGGGCGCTGCGTTCGCCGCGCGTCCTGTGCTGACCAGCCACGCGAGCACGTCGCGGATCCGGTACATGTAGCCCCGCGGCGTGGGCTGTGCGAACACCGGCGGGCCGACGCCGCGGTGTCGCCACGCGCGGATCATTCCCGGCCGCCAGCCGAAGTGCTCTTCGATCTGGCGCGCGCTCTTCGGCCGCTCGTCGTCGTTGAGTGTCACGATCTGCAACGACGTCGACGCTAGCGACGCTCGCTGTCGGGTTCCAAATTCGTTTCTTGGTCTCGCACGCGCGCGTGCCGCAAGTTGGCGCTCGTGAGCAAGCCTCTCGCCTTCGCGAAGACCTCGCCCGAGCCGCTGCGCTTCGACAAGAAGCTCGGCATGTGCTTCGGCTGGTCGTGCTTCGCCAAGAAGGACGGCGAGGCCTACGAAGACAGCCACGGCGACCACATCCCCGAGGACGACATCCTCCTCGCGGCGCTCGAGCTCTCGGCACTGCCGGTCGAGGACCGCACGATCAAGGCGAACCACTCCGGTGGCGCTCGTGGCTCGATCGTGTCGTGCTGGGGCATGACCGAGGACATCGCCAAGGCGTGCGATGTCGACACCCACGGCACCGCCGGCATCCTCGTCGCGTTCAAGCCCGACGAGGAGCTGCTCAAGAGCATCGAGAGCGGCGAGGCGTTCTGCCTGTCGATCGGCGGCGTGAGCCACGACCCCGAGGTCATCGAGAAGTCGAAGGCCGCGAAGGTCGAGAAGCGCAAGCGGGTGCTTCGCAAGGTCTCGATCCACGAGATCAGCGTCGTCAAGCTCGGCGCGCACGAGGGCGCGAAGGTCGCGCTCATCAAGCGTGCCGATGTCGGCGAGCCGACGGTCGAGGTCAGCGCGGAGGCCAAGGTCGCGCACGCCGTCTCGCTCGTGAAGCACGCCGCGCTCGTCGCAGGGCTCGTCACGCCGATCGAGAAGCGCACCCCCGCCGCGACGTCGTACGAGCTGGGTCACCAGCACCTCATCTACGACGCCGACGAGAAGGACGGCGTCACGTCCTACGACCGCGCCGACGGATTCCAGTACGGGCACTCCCACAACTGGATTCGCGGCGCCGACGGAACCCTCACCGTGCTCGCGGCCGACGGCCACACGCACACCCTCGCCACGGAGACCATCGCCATGAGCAACCCGACCGACATCGCCAAGGCCCAGGCCGACATCACCGCTCTCAAGGCGGACTTCGCCAAGGCGAAGGAGACCTTCGCGAAGGCGCTCGACACGCTCCGCAACCTGCCCGCCGACCAGGCGGCGTTCGCGAAGCGCCTCAAGGGCGACGAGCTCGAGCAGTTCCTCGGCAAGCCCGAGGCGGACCGCGCCGCGCTCGCGAAGCCGATCCACAAGAGCGAGCGCACCGGGCGCTGCTACTACGCCGGCGAGGAGTCGCTGGTCGAGATGGCCAAGGAGCTCGACTCCAACGCCGTCGAGCTCGCGAAGGCGCGCGAGGCGAACGAGACCGCCCGCATCGAGAAGTCGGCGCGCGAGGTCATCCCCTTCGTGAAGGGCTCGGACGCCGTCAAGGTCGCCATCATGCGCGCCGTCGAGGCGCTGCCCGAGGAGCTCCGCAAGGAGGCGCTCGAGACCCTGCGCGCGGCCAACACCGCGTTCGAGTCGGTCACCAAGCGCGTCGGCGTCGCCGGCGGCGGCGTGCCCGAGACCGGCGCGCTCGCCCACTACAACGCCGGCCTCGCCGAGTTCGCGAAGTCGCGGAACGCGAAGCCCGACGACGTCGCGCTCGAGTACCTCACCACCGACGACGGCAAGGCCCGGTACGCCGCCTACGAGCGCGAGCTCCCCGGCGGTCCGCGCAACTGACCGCTGACCACCCCTTCGCCACCGACGAACCGAACCACGGAGACACACCATGGCCACCATCGACAGCACCCCGGTCAGCCTCGTCAGCGGCGCGGACCTCAGCGCGCGCAAGAACCGCTTCGGCAAGGTCGACAACACCGGCCGGGTCGTCGCGTGTTCGGTCGCCGGAGAGCGAGCGGACCTCGTCATCGGCAGCGAGCCCGACGCCGCAGGCAAGGGCGTCGACGCATTCATCGAGCGCGTGATGAAGGTCGAGGCCGGCGGTTCGTTCGACGCGGGCGCCGATCTCACGACCGACTCCGTCGGCCGGGCGATCGTCGCGGGCGCCGGCCAACACGTCAACGCCGTGGCGCTCGGCGCCGGCGCGACCGGCCGTCTCGTGTCGGTGCTCCGCCCGCTGGTGCAGCCGCACGCCGCGGCGTCCTCGGTGGCGGTCGCCGCGGCTGGCGCCATCCCGCCGAGCGCGAGCCACATCGCGCTCACCGTCGCCGACACCAAGGCGTACACGCTCGACGACGGCGAGCTCGGCCACGAGATCGAGATCGACTGCGTCGCCGTCAGCGGCACGCCGCTCGGCACGGTCACCCTCAACGGCGCGCTCGGCCCGGCCGGCACCGAGTCGGCCACCCACGTCTTCACCGCCGCCGGCCAGTCGCTGCGCCTGCGGATGCACGCGACCGGCTGGAAGGTCGTCGGCAAGCGCCGCGCTGGCGCGCGCACCGTGGTCGTCGGCACCGACGTCCTCACCGGCCACGACATGGTCGCTCGCTACAACCTGTCGGTCACCGGCACGGTCACGGGCGCCGCGGCCGGCGGGTTCAACATCCCGAACGGCCAGGTCGATGGCGAGTTCATCGACGTGCAGGTGACGGTCGCCGGCGGCACGCCCGACGGCGAGATCGACATCACCGCCGAGACGCTCGACGGCGCCGCGGCGACGAAGATCGACGACATCAACGGCACGACCGCGCACCACATGCAGCTCCGCTGGAACGGGGCCGCGTGGCAGCAGGTCACGGCGACGGGCCTCGCTCTCGCCTGATCCATCGCTTCATCCCTGAGCCCTTCGGGGCTCGCCCTCTCGACCGACACCGACCAGCAGGAGCCCGACCATGCCGACGTTCACCCCAGGCGACGTGTACACCAACGTCCCGCTCACCCAGGCGGCGATCAAGCTCTTCCAGTCCGGCGAGGGCTTCGTGGCGCGCAAGGCGGCCCCGCGGATGCCGGTCAAGAAGCTCTCGGGCACCTACTACAAGTGGAAGCAGGGCGACCTGAACCGCAACGAGATGGTCGTCCGCGGCTACAACTCGCCCACCCCGATCGCGGCCTTCGGCAAGGAGACCGCGATGTTCGAGATCAACGCGCGGTCGCTCGGGTACAACCTGAACGACTGGCTCAAGCGGGCCAGCGACGTCGCGATCGATCCGTCGCAGATCATCCCGCAGCTCCTCGCCTACAAGGCGAGCCTGAGCCTCGAGCTCCTCTTCTCGGCGTTCGCGTTCGCCGACACGACCTGGTTCCGCGTCGTCACCGGCGTGTCGTCGGGCGCGGCGCCGGCGCGCACCACCGCGACGGGAACGCGCATCCACTTCTCGGACGCGAACACCGACCCGATCAAGGCGATCCGCGAGGAGCGCAACGACATCGAGCTCGCGACCGGCTGGAAGGGCGACGCCATCATCTTCGGCGCCGACCTCTTCGAGGCCGTGGCGATGCACCCTCTCGTGCGCGCCACGCTCACGAACGGGTCGAACCCGATCCTCCGGGACGCCCCGGCCAACGAGTCGGAGATCGCCCGCCTCTGCGGCGTGAAGTGGGTCGGCGTCGCGAGCGCCATCTACAACACGGCGCTCGAGGGCGAGACGGCGACCAACTCGCGCATCGTCCCCAGCGACGGGATGCTGCTCTACCGCCGCTTCCCGGCGATGCAGGGCGAGGCCGCCAGCGCGGTGGCCGACGACGCCGGCGTGTTCAACCCCGAGGCGCCGTGCGCGATGGCGCGCGCGCAGTGGGAGGAGGCCGTCGGCAACACCGAGGGATTCCGCCTCCGCTCGATTCGCGACGAGGACGCCGGCCCCGGCGGCTCGCAGAAGACCGTCTGCGACTCGGCGCACGACTTCACGCTCGTCAACTCGAAGATGGGCGTGCTGTTCAAGACGATGCTGCCCTGATCGAGCCCCTGACCATGTCGAACCGGCCGCCCTTCAACCTCGACGCGCCATTCGTGGCGCGACATGCCTTCGTCTTCGACGGGCGGCAGATCGAGGCGGGTGCGCCCTTCGACTGGCAGTCGCTCGGCGTGCCGCGCCATCGCGTCCTGAACCTCTGGCAGTGCGCGTACATCGACAACGAGCGTGCGCCGCTGGTGCCCGGGCCGGAACCGTCCTCGCCCGCGCAGCCGCAGGCCGAGACCGCCGCGCGCATCAAGCCGACCCGCGCCGAGCGCCGCAGCTCCGCGAGGAGCTGACCCGTGGCCTCGTCGCGGGCCAAGATCCGCGCCGCCCTCGACCGCCGGATCGAGCAGGCGGTCGCGCGCATCGCCGTCAACGTGACGCACGAGCTCGTCGCGATCACGCCGGTCGACACGGGCTGGGCGCGCGCGAACTGGGTCCCCGCGGTCGGTCAGCCGGCGCGGGGCACCGGCACGTCGCGGCAGGCGGCCGGGCTCGCCGAGGTCGTGGCGTTCCGGCTCGAGCACGGGAAGGCGTTCGTGTCGAACAACGTGCCCTACATCCGTCGGCTCAACGCCGGGCACTCGAAGCAGGCGCCGGCCGCGTTCGTCGAGTACGCGGTCGCCAAGGGCGTTGCCGAATCGAGGGCCGCATGACGCCGCTCGCCGCCACCGAGCTCGTGCTCGCCGCCGTGAAGGATCGGCTCGACTCGCTGCCGGTCGCCTTCACGATCGACGGCGAGCGGTACGAGCCGCCGGCCGACACGGCATGGGTGCGCGTCTCGGTGCGCGACCTGCCGCCGGACCCCTCGGGCCACGGCCCCGTCGGCCACCGCGTCGAGCGCCAGCGCGCCGACGTGATCGCGCAGTGCTTCGCCCCGCTCATCCCCGACGACGGCCAGGCCGGCGCGATGACCCTGGCGCAGCAGGTTCGCGAGGTGTTCCGCGGGCTCGACCTGGGCACCGCCGGTGACACCGTCACCTTCATGGGCGCCGACATCCGGCGCATCGGCGTCGACGGCGACGCCGGGCCATCGACCTACTACCAGGTGAACGTCAGCGCGCGCTTCGCCTTCCACGAGACCTTCTGACCGAGGAGCACGACCATGGGCTACAGCGAGAGCAACCGATCCTTCCTGCAGGTCGCGCGTGAGTCGAGCGAGGGCGCGCTCCCCGGCTCCCCGGTCGTCCACGCCTACGAGTACAACCCGGGCGGGCTCACCGGGTTCGCGCCGCAGATCGAGAGCGTCGAGCGCGAGCCGGTCTCGCCGGCGAACCAGCGGCAGCGCGGGATGCCGGTCGACAAGATGGTCGAGGGGTCGATCGAGACCGACCTGACCTGGTCGACCTTTCGCGAGTTCGCGGAGGGCCTGCTCCATGCGGCGTTCACCGGCCCGGCGCCGAACTTCCCGACGAGCTGCACCACGGCGCACTTCGTCGTGCCGACCATGAGCGCGGCGCTTCCGGCGAACACGCTGGTGTTCGTGCGTGGTGCGAAGATCGCCGCGAACAACGGCTTCAAGGTCGTCGACTCGGGCGGCACCACCACCCAGATCCCGATCGTCGGAGGCCTCGTCGCCGAGACCTTCGCCGCCGCCGAGGGCGCGACGGTCGAGGTGTGCGGCTTCCGGTTCGCATCCGGCGACCTCCAGGTCAACAGCGACGGCAACCTGATCACCACGACGAAGAACCTGACCCAGCTCGGGCTCGAGGCTGGCGACACCATCTGGGTGGGCGGCGTCGCGGCGGCGCAGACCTTCGCGGTCGCGGCCAACCGCGGCCCCGCGCGCATCGCGGCGACGCCGACCGCGAACCTGATGCGGATCGAGAACACCACCGCGCCGTTCACCGTCGACAACGGCTCCTCGAAGCTGATCGACGTCTTCTACGGCCAGCGCGTCCGGGTCCGCTACCTGACGGACGCGAACTTCCTCCTGCCCTACTGGCGCACCGAGCGCGTGTTCAACAAGCTCGGCGCCGGCGACGCCGCCTCGTACCTCTACGCCCACGGGATGCAGGTCGTCCGCGGCACGATCTCGATGCCGGAGAAGACGAAGGCCACGCTCTCGGTGGCGATGCGCGGCACCACGACGTCGGGCCCGACGACGAGCCGCGCGACGAACTTCAACGCGCCGGTCAAGACGCTCCAGAAGACGATGGTGAACACCACGTCGCACATCTACCGGGGGCGCATCCGCGCGAAGGTCGCCGGGACGGCGTTCACCGGCATCATCACGAGCGTCGCGCTCAACCTCGAGGCCGACGTCCAGCGCAACGGCGGCCACGGCGTGATGGGCTCGGTGACCAACACCGCCGGCCCCGTCAACGTGGGTGTCGAGGTCGGCGCGCACTTCACCGTGCCCGAGGTGATCGCGGCGCTCGAGGCCGGTGACGCGGTCGGCTGCGACTGGTTCATCAACAACGGCGACGGCGCGGCGTGCTTCGACATGCCGTCGTGCTGCCTGTCGAACGGGATGCCCGAGACCCCGACGAACCAGACGGTGCGGATCGCGCTCGGCGCCGACGCGCACGAGGACGACATCTTCGGCTCGACGCTGATCGTCAGCCTCTTCCCCTACTGCCCGACGGCGTAACGGCTTCCTGCAGGGAGGCGCTCCGGCTGCGCGCTCGGCTCATACCCGAGCAGAAGCGAGTTCGATTCTCGCCCCTGCTACCGAATGTGGATCCTCGACGGACGCGGGCGCACGGTGCTCGACGATGAGCGAATCGTTCGAGGACTTCGAGTTCGTGCTGCCCGAGGCCACGGCGCACCACGTGATCGAGAGTATCCGGCCTCGCCGGCGACTCGGCCTCGTGCCGATGACGCCCGACAACCCGCTCCTGATGGAGGCCGGCTTCCGGCACTTCCTCGAGAGTCAGCGGCAGGAAGAGACGGCGCCCGACGAGATCCGGATGCAGCAGCTTCGCGACAGCGCCCGCGCCATCGCGTCGTCGGCGATCGTCGGGTGGGAGGTCGAGCGCGATGGGCAGTGGGTGGCGCTCGAGTACACCCCGAGGAAGGGGCGCGACTTCCTGGTCAAGCTCATCGAGGCCCCGCAGGTCGGCCTGGGGTTGTTCATCGCGATCGAGCAGGAGGTCGTCAAGATGGCGCGCCCCGGGCCCGACGACGTGACCCCGGCCGATGTGGAGTCCGCCGCGGGAAACTCGTCGAGCGGCTGACCTGGCAGCTGCGCGAGCAGCGCGACGGGGCTGCGTGGAGGCAGTACCCGCTCGAAGGTCGGCCGCTACCACCCGAGGCCATCGAACCGCCCGTCACGTCGCTGGCGCAGTCCTTCTGCCTCAAGGCGTTCTGGGATCTGAGCACGAACCGCTCGATCGGTTTCGGGATCGGGCCCATCCCGGAGTCGACGATCTTCGCCTACGGCGAGCGGTGGGGCCTGCGCTCTCGGCGGGTACTCCTCGCCTTCTACGACATCATCCGCGCGATGGACGCGGCGTGGTTGAAGTGGCAGCGCGAGGAGCAGGAAGCAAAGCAGCGAGCCGCCGAGGCGGCCAGGAAGAAGTGAGCCATGGCGAACGATGAAGACTTCGAGATCGTCGTGACGATCGACCCCACGCAGGGAAAGCGTGGGGCGGACGTGATCGATCGCGAGCTCATCGGCATGGAGCGCCAGGCGAAGAAGTCGTCGGAGGCGATGTCGAAGTCGATCGGCGACGGGATGCGCAAGGCAGCCAGCGACGCCCGGCGCAGCGACCTCGCCGGGGCGGTCGGGCGATCTGTGGCTGGGTTGGCGACCGCGTTCGGCGCGCGCGAGGCCATGGACATGGCCGACGCCTACACGAACGCTACCAGCCAGCTTCGCGCGATGCACGGGGCGACCCAGGCGCAGATCATCGCGCAGCGCGAGCTGTTCAAGTCGGCGCAGGAGACCGGGTCGGAGTTCGGCTCCGTCGTCGGCCTTTACCGTCAGGTGGGCAAGGCCGTCACCGACATGGGCGGCTCGCAGCGGCAGGCGATCGAGACCGTCGATACGCTCACGAAGGCGATCAAGGCGAGCGGTGCCTCCGGTGCCAGCGCCGACGCTGCGCTCACCCAGCTCTCTCAGGGTCTCGGCGCTGGTGCGCTTCGCGGCGAGGAGTTCAACAGCGTCCTCGAGCAGGCGCCGATCATCATCGACCTGATCGCGAAGAGCCTCGGGAAGACTCGCGGCGAGATGCGCGCGATGGCCAACGAGGGCAAGCTCACCTCGCAGGTCGTCATCAGCGCGCTCAAGTCGCAGCGTCAGGAGGTGCTCGACCAGTACGCGGAGCGCCTACCGACGTTCGCCGAGCAGTGGACGAAGTTTCGCAACGAGGCGTCGAAGTCGCTCTCGGAGTTCGCGCAGAACACCCGCGCCGTCGAGCTCCTCGGCTCTGCGCTGGCCGGACTCGCGGACAGCCTCCGCATGGTGGCCAGCGTCGGCGCGATGGCATCGAAGGCCGTCGGAGAGCTGGGCGACATCTCGATCGGCGGCTACCAGCTCGACGGGGGTGCGCTCTGGCGCGGGGTCAGCACGGCGCGTCGTTACCTCAACCCGATCACGGGCAGCTACAACGCCGCGAGCGACATCTACGGCGCCGTCCAGGATTCGGGCAAGGGGTCGCGGGTCGGCGATCTGGTCGACACCCTCAAGGAGATTTCGCGCCACACCGAGGGCATGAAGGGGCTCCTCGCGGACGTCGCCAAGAACACCGAGTTCGGCGGCTTCGCCGGGATGGCGCAGCGGCTCGAGCAGAAGGATGCGGTGGCGAAGTTCGTCGCCGAGCAGCAGGCGGCGGCGCTCATCCCGATCGCCACGCGCGCCATGATCCAGGGCGTCGGCGACGGCGCCAAGAGTCGACAGGCGCAGATGAAGCGCGACAAGGACGCAGCCGACGCGATGAAGCGGCTGCGTGACGAGTACAACTCGTTCCTCGGCTCGCTCTCCGACGTCACCGCCGCGGAGCAGGAGCTAGAGAAGGCCCAGAGGCTCCTCGACCGCGCCGTGCGCGCGCACCTGACGACCCAGGAGGAGGCGAACGCGCTGATGGCGCAGCGCGAGGAGATGCTCCGCGACCAGTTGGATCCCTACGCGGCCGTGGTGCGCGAGATCGAGCGCGAGATCGTCCTACTCGGACAGAGCGAGGAGGTTCGGAATCGAACGACCCGGCTCCTCGAGATCGAGAACGACCTGCGCGGCAAGGGCGTCGAGCTGACCTCCGAGCAGTGGGGCCAGCTCGACGAGCTTGTGCGGGCGGAGGAAGCGGCGGCCAGGGCGGCCGACCAGCGCGCCGAGGCAGAGGCAAAGGCCGCCAACGCGGCGCAGGAACGCTTCGAGCTCCTGCAGGACGTGCGCGAGAAGATGCGTGCGCTGGCCGAGGTCGAACGCGAGGTCGCCGCCAAGGCCAAGGAAGACTTCGAGCGTCCGATGATGGAGCTCGAGGGCGCGATGAAGAACGAGTTCGCGGGCGCCTTCGATGAGGCGCTGCGCTCGGCCATCGCCTTCGAGAACAACTTCAGCCAGATCGTGCAGAACCTGCTCAAGGAGATCGCCCTCCTGATCGCGAAGATGCTGCTCCTCCAGGCGGTGCAGGCCGGGTTCGGCACGACTGGTGCCGGCGGGCAACCTGCTCTCACGTCGATGGGCGGGCTACTGGCCGGCTTGATCACCGGCGGCAACTTCGCCGGCGGCGGTCAATTCCGGGTCGGCGGCACCGGCGGCCCCGACTCGCAGGGCGTCTTCTTCCGCGCGACCCCCGGCGAGATCGTGACCGTCACGAACCCGGGCCTCGCCGCCAACAGCAACGCGCCCAGCGGCGGCGTCTCGGTGCCGCTCTCCATCACGCTCGCCGGCGACCCGAACGCGCTCGTGGCGACGTTCCTCCGCTCGTCCGAGGGCGAGCAGGTCGTGATCGACATCTTCGCCAAGCACACCGGCAAGCTGCGCGGCGCCCTCGCCCGCTGACAGGAGACCCACCATGGCTGACGTTCTCACCGTCGACGACATCGCATACGGCCTCGCGGCCGGCGGCGGCCCTCTGCCCGTCTCCAAGGTCGGCGGCACCATGGAGGGCGTCGGGCACTGGTTCCACTCGTTCTGGTACTCGGCCGGGATGCCCGGCGCCGGCGCCGCGCCCTCGCCCGGCCTCAACGGCGCCGCGCTCTCGAGCGACCCGACGCAGGTGACGGGTCAGATCCCGTTCGTGAAGGCGGCGGCCGGCAACGTGAAGCGGCTGGGCCGGTTCGCCGCGGCGTGCGACCAGGCCGGCGCCCTCCTCCTGCTCGATCGCCTCTGGCACAACAGCTCCATCGTCTCGACGACCACGGGCGCGCAGGCGATCACGCCGGCGGCCGCGCCGCCGCGCGACGTGAACGGCGCGGCCCTCGGCGAAGGCGTCTTCGCCGCGCTCGAGGTGTCGTCGTCGACGGGCAACGGCGGCGCCATCACGAACTGCACCATCAGCTACACGAACAGCGACGGCACCGCCGGCCGCACCGGCACGATCCCGAGCTTCCCGGCCACCGCCGCCGCCGGGACCCTCGTGCCGTTCATGCTCCAGGCCGGCGACCGGGGCGTGCGATCGATCCAGTCGATCACGCTGGGCACCTCGCTCGTCTCGGGCACCGTCCACCTCCTCCTCCTTCGCCACCTCGCCTCGCTGCCGTTCGTTGCCTCGGGGCGTGTCGAGGCGGCGTGGGACCAGCTCGGCATCCCGCGGCTGTTCGACGGCTCCGTGCCCTTCCTCGCCTGGCAGCCGCAGGGCACGACCGCCGTGAACGTGTCGGGCGGGAACGTCCAGTACATCGAGCGGTGACCCGGTGGCCTCGTCGACCCTCGGACGCTGGCCGCTGCTCGGTGGGCGACGCTTCGCCCGCGCGGCGATCCCTCGTCCGGGCTCCGGCCGCGACTCGCAGCAGGTCGCTCTCGCCGTCGGCGACTACCTCTTCGGCCTCGACGAGCAACCGGCTCCGGCCGAGCTCGGCACCTCGCGCATCCCCGACGCCGCCACCGGCTTCCGCTGGACGCTCTCCTACCGCACCGACGTGCTTGTGGCCTACGACGGGACCGAGCAGCGTCGGGCCACGCTCACGCACCCGCGGCAGAAGTTCGACGGCTCGTTCCTCCTCGACGACGCCGACACGCGCACTATCCGCCAGCTCCTCAGCGCCTCGGCCGATGGCACCTACGAACTGCCGCTCCCTCACGAGGCGGTCGCGGCGATCGTCGAGCTGACCGGCGGGACCATCTACATCAGCGCGGACGCCGCGTCGAAGTCCGACTGGATCGAGAACGGGCGGCGGATCTACGTGCGGGGCCCGTCGGGATCGGCGTACACGACGACGATCACGGGCTCATCGGGCGGCACCATCAACGTCGTCAGCTCGCCGCCGGTCGGCGGCTACTTCCCGGCCCACACGACGCTGATCTTCCCCGTGGAGACGGTGCGCTTCGAGGACGGGCAGACGATCGGCCGCTATCCGGTGAACGCTTCCCGGTGGCGGTTCACGGCTCGGGCCGGGGCGCGTGCGCTCGGGGGGGCGGGCGCCCCGGCCCTGACGACGTTCGACGGGTACACCGTGCTCGACCGGCGGCCGTTCCAGGAGAAGGAGACGCCCGAGGTGTTCGGCGCCGGCGTCGAGTTCCTCGACAACGGGGCGACCATGACGAGCGACACGGCGTGGGGGCGGGCGAAGCATCGACGGATGGGGACGTGGCGCATCGACTCGCCGTCGGACCGCCAGTGGTGGAAGGCCTTTCTGACCGAGCGCCGCGGTCGCTGGCAGCCCTTCCTCTTCCCGACCTGGCGGCCCGACCTCGTGCTGCACGAGCAGCCCGCCGCCGGCGCGTCGGCGATCCGCGTGACGACCGACTACATCAACAACTGGTACCCGTCGCTTGCTCATCGCCGCCTGCAGATCGAATACGCCGACCGCTCGGTGTCGCACCACTACGTCCACTCCACGTCGCAGGGCTCGGGCTACCAGGAGATCACGCTCGTGCCGACGCTCGCCAACCCGATCCCGACGGGCGGCGTCACCCGCGTCTCGTTCCTCGAGACGGCGCGGCTGGACACCGACGAGGTGGCGATCGAGTACGGCGGCGGGTGGAAGGCGAAGGTGTCGCCACCGGCGATCGTCGTGCAGGAGAGCAACGTGCGGTCGTTCGCGTGGCCGTCGACTGCGGCGGCGCTGCGTGCCGCATTCGGGTTCGGGACGTGGGCGAGCGCGTGGCTGTGCGACGAGGAACTGGGCAACCTGTCGGACTCGATCGGCGGGGTCCCGCTTTCGCGCGTCGGCTCCCCCCTCTACCGCCAGACCGGAGCACTTGCGAGCGACTACGCCGTCACGGCCGGGACATCATCGGATGATTTCTTGGCCCTGTCTTCGTCGAGCTATCTGATCACGACCACCGGACAGGTCGCCTTCTACGCCTGTGTGAAGTTCCCAGCAGCGCAGGCCGACTACATCATCGGGAAGCACGGCGGCTCCGGTGGCTACTATGCCGTGCGCCTCGATGCGTCCGGGTTCTTGCACCTGGAGACGTGGGACGGGTCGACACTTCGGACGTCATCCGTCAGTGTCAACCATGCGAATGGCTCCTTCGTCGACGTGCTCGCGATCGTCGATCGCGACGGCGGTGCGCAGCGGCTTGTGACCAGCCTGGGGGTTTCGTCGGAGACGAGCATCGCATCAGCACTGTCCATGTCAGGCACGGGCGTATTTCGCTTCGGGCTAGTGGTCGCCGCGAACGCTCCGATCTACGCGTTCGCAGCAGTCGCCGATGCGGGGGTGGGTGAGCTGCGAGCGGCGGCGGCGGTGCCCATTGCGAACATCCGACGTTTCACCGGGCGCGCCTGAATGTGGGTTGACCATTCGAGGATGCGCACACTGGTCGCGCCATGGCCATCCGACACGTTCTCCGAGACGCGAGTTCGATTCGGTGCCTCGTCGAGGTCGCATCCGCCAGGCTCATTACCGGTAACGCGATCCGTCGCGTGCGCGAGGAGTAGATGATGCTGGTGCTCGACGGCGGCAACTTGCGAACGCGGATCACCGGCGACACTGCTCCGATCCGACTGACATACACCGATGCCACCGGCGCAGCCATCGACATAACCGGCTACGAGTCAACGCTAACAGTGGACCCGAACGAGAACCCAGCCGACGCGTCCACCAATCTGTTCGCGGTGAGCGGCGCGATCGCCGACGCGTCGGCCGGCCTCTTCGAGTACACTCTCACCGAGGAGCAAGCGGATCTCCTTGTCCCGCTCGCCGGCAACGCCGCTTATTGGGCATGGATCACGGTGATCGATGCGGACGGCGCCACCGAGACCGTGAAGATGAGGCTACCGGTTGCAGGTGGACCGGGGGCACGTGTCTTGTCGATCACGGGAGCCGGAGGCGTCGAACTGTCCGCCGGGCAGGTGGTGACCGGCGAGGCCAACATCCGCGCCATTGTTATTAGTAATGGGGAGATAAAAGTCACCCACGGGACTCCATCGATCCCAGGAGCCGAGACGCTCGCCCACTACCTCTGGGCCGTTGACGAGTCAGGCGCGTACACGCGTGTGATGAGCGCGCAGTACGGAGACTGGACGTATCCCGTGGTCGGCGCCACCGTGCCGTACAATCGTGCCACCGTTCGCCAGGCAACGCAGGACGCCATCGAGGTGGCGTTCCAGGTTGACGCCTATAGTCTCTCATCGGCATTCGGTGGGCTCGGGGTTCGGCGTCGAGACGATGCCAACGAGGCGCTCGACTACCCGATCAACAGCTCAACGGCCAAGAGCGACACCGTGGTCGCGTTCGTCAAGACGATCCGTGTCGAGCGCGGGGTGCCCGGGTACTTCGTCGGCTACTCGTTCTATCCCGACATTCTTCCCGGCAACTCCCACGTCCCGAGCTACAACGACGTGCCGGACTACGGGGAGATCGAGATCGGTCCGGGGTCCGACGTCGCTGTGGCGTTCTCCATGGTGGCCGGTTCACTGATCGCGACGGCGCGTCATCCCGCGTTCGGATCCGACGCGCGGTGGGCAGCGGCCGAGGCGGCCGTTGGGAACATCGCCGACCACGCCGCGAACATGGGGATCTACGATCCCGACGGCACGTATCAGCCGACGTACTGGGCCAATGCAACCGTACGCGCAACACAGCACGCGCTGTTCCCGTACCGGCCGACGACAGGCCCGTGGGCCGTCGCTGCGATCAACGCTTCGCCGTCGATCCCTTACTGCGTCTACATGGTGCTCCGCTACCCGATGCTCGTGCAGTCGGCGCAGGTGAGCGACGGCAGCAACGGGTACCTCCGCATCCTCTACTACCGGAAGAAGCACGCGACGAACGGTCATCCGTTCCGGTTTCCGGTATTCATCGGCGTCACCCCGCACGTCGCGGACCCGTCGAGCGGGTACGCGAACGAGCCATCGCCGGGGCTGCAATCCACCATCGCCGCCGCGGCGAGCGGGGTTGACTGGCCGGAGCCTTGAGCATTACACCTTCCGCTCCCTCGCGCTGATCCTCGCCGAGAACACGAGCCCTGCCATGGCGCTCGTGGCGCCCGCCTCGTGCAGCAGCGCCAGCCGCGTCAGCGCCGTCGTCGAGGCCGAGAACGCCGACGCCCGCCCGCCGTCCTGCTCGACCGTGGCGCCCTGCTCGGCCCGCAGCACGACGAACGCCGACGCCACGCCGTCGACCAGCCCGGCCCGGTTCCACCGCAGCCGCGCCTTCCAGGGCTGGGCGATGTCGACGGTCGTGTTCGCGACCAGCGCCGACGAGTCGTCCGAGCCTGACCCGTCGTAGTGCTCGCTGCCGACGTCCCCGCCCCCGGTCGTCGGCCAGGTGATGCGCCGCCGGTCGTCGTCGTCCGCGTCGTTGTGCGCGTTGGCGATGACGCCCGCCTCGTCGTAGTTGACCAGCTCGACCTCGATCTCGCCCTCGCGGTTGAACTGCGCCGAGGGCGCGATCGTGAGGAGCGGTGACGTCGCGCCGGGGGTTCCGATCGGGATCGTGCCGGGCCAAGGGCTCGCCGCGGTGCCGCCCAGGAACATGACCGGCGACAGGTAGATGGTGCGCTCCGTGCCGTCGTTCGACGCCCGGAACGAGAGATAGCCTTCTCCGCTCGAGGAGCCATCCCAGGCCATGGCGAAGGTGAACAGCTGCCACTGCGGCGTGACCACGAAGCCGTCGGAGTCGACCATGCCATCGCCCGCGTTCATCAGCGCGACCGCCATCGTGTGCGTGTCGTCGGCGCGCGCGAAGAAGTGCAGGTGGCGGGTCCCGGCGCTGCCGAAGGTGAGCGGGCTGGCGTACCCGAACGTCCACTCTTGAACGTCGTCGCCGACGATGCGCGCCGCGACCCTGTGTCCGGTCGGGTCCGCCGCGACGTCGAGCGTGACCGCGGCCGCGCCTCCCGAGCCTGCTGCATCCCATCCGCTCCCCGGGTCGAACGTGTCCGGCGCCAGGTTCGTCAGCGCAGGCATCCCGACGAGCCCGACGCGACCAGAGCCCGGGTCGACGGAGAGCGCCGGCCGCAGCGGCCCGAACTTCTCGACGAGCACACCCTCGCTGTCGCTGCCGACGACGCACACGATGGTGCCGCCGCGGGTCTGCTCGTTCGGATCGAGCCCTGCCACCGGTGACTCCGCGTACCGGATGACCTCCTGCGCCTGCGCCACCGTGAGGGCCTGACGCCACAGGTACGCGCGCACCACCTGCCCTGGGAGCCGGTCGACACCCGCCTCGCCCGTCGCCATCAGCCGGAACTTCCCCGGCGAGGTCGCGCGGATCTCCCCCATGCCCGCAGTCGAGGCCGAGAAGCTGCCCGACGGATCTACCGACCGCAAGAGGCTGTTGGCCTGGTCGTAGATCATCGCGGCGCCGTGGAGCGAGCCGTCGTCGGTCCGGTTGTTGCCGCCCTGCGCGATGGTCGCGCTGGCGCCGAAGAGGCGCACGCGCGGGATGGAGTCGCTGTCGAGGTCGAAGGCCCAGCCGCGCGAGCCGACGACGCGCCCCATGAGCCCGGCGGGGTCGGTGAACCCTTCCGTCAGCTTCCAGAAGGCGATCGCCGTGAACGGGTCAGCGGTGCCGAAGTTCGCGAATGCATCCCCGACCGGCGCCGTGTGGATGTCCTCGTCGGCGACGTCGGAGCGCCCCGTCGACTCGTAGCAGGTCGTCGCGTCGCCCTCGGGCCCGACGGCGACCGCCTTGCCGCCCGCGAAGCAGCCGGCGCCGGCCTCCAGAAGGGGCTCGATGCCGAGGCGGCCGACGAGCCCGCCGTCGTAGATCGCGTAGTCGGGCGGCGGCACCGCCGGGAAGTGCTGCTTCCAGTCGGTCAGCGTGCGCGGCAAGGGCTGCTCGACGAAGTCCATGCCGTCGAGGAGGTGCGTCTCCTCGTCGGGATCGAGGTGCTTGTGGACGCGGAGGTCGAAGTCGTCGACGCACGAGTTGTTCGGCGTGCCGGTGACCCGCGTGCCGGTGAAGGTGACGCGGATGTTCACGGTGGTTGGCGGGATCGGGTCGATGACCAGCCGGCGCCGCACCCACGCGTTCGTCGGCGAGATCGCCTCGGCCCCGGTCGTCGCCGAGGCCACCGTCGCGGCGCCACCGTCCAGGCACTCCACCAGCACGGTGCCGGTGTCGTCGGCCGCGTCGTTCATCCGCGCGCACTCGCACACAACGACTCCATCCTCGTAGCCCGTCGGCAGCGCGACCGTCTGCGAGAGCGTCGACGAGGCGCCGTCCTGCGGCCGGACGTAGTTCGTCAGCTCGTAGGGCGTCGTGGTGAGGACCTGCATCCCCGAGCCGCCGGCCGTCCATGACGTGAGCCCGGCCTCGAAGCTCGGGTTGAGGAGCAGCTGCGCCGACACCTGCCCGACGCGCAGGCACAGTTCGGTGACGCGGCACGAGGCGACGCTGTCCAGCTCGCCGACCGCGTTGAGGATGATGCGCACGCGTAGGTACTTCGTATCGTCGTGCAGGTCTGCGATCGAGAGCGTCTGCTTCACCCAGGCGTTGCCAGGGTCGCTCGCGCCGTAGGTCTGCGTCTGGAGCACGGAGGTCGCCGCGTCGAGCGAGATGAGCTCGACCTGCACCGTGTCGCCGGAGTCGCCGCCGTTGTGAACGTAGAAGTCGAGGGCGGCGCTGTAGTTCTTCGGGTTGTACCCGGTGAGGTCGAGCGTCTGGCGGATCTCGACCGTCGTGCCGCTCTGCCCCGTGACGTAGAAGCTGTTGTTGCCGAGACCGCCGCTGTTCGAGGTCGTCGCGACGCCGGTGACCGCGTCCCAATGGTTGAGCCCAAGGCCCGAAGCGAAGCGCGGGTTCAAGAGCAGGTTGCGCCAGTGGTGCGCCTGGATGTCGAGGAGCGGGGTCTGCCAGTTGAAGACACCGCCGATCGGCGTCGTGCCGTCGGAGAGCGCGACGCCCGTGCGCTTCGTGCGGACGCCGACCTGGAGCGCGCCGTGGCCGGCGGCGCCGAGTGGGTGCTGCGTCGTGCTCGAGGTCGTCACGCCGGACGCGAGGCTCACCTCGGAGCCCGGCGTCACCGGGTCGCCCTTCACGGCCACGGCGTCGTAGGTCGTGTTCGCCTCGGGCGTCTCGGCGCTCGCGTTGCCCCGGGTGATCGTCGTCTTGAGGCGGTCGCGGGTATTCCACTGAAGGGTGACGCCGCCCTCCTCGAGCGCCACGGGCGCCTTCGTTCCGTTCACGAGCAGGTCGCTGCCCGGGTACGGCAGGAGAGAGCGCGAGCGGGCGGTGAAGGTGTCCTCGGGGCTGTCCTCGACCGGCACCACCGAGGAGCCGGCGGCGCCCTGGGTGTACGCCGTGATCGCCGTCCCATGCGTGTACACGCGGCGCCCCATGCCGGCGGCGAGGTAGCTGCCGGGCAGCACGAAGCCCTGCGCCCCGACGGCGTGCGTGGCCGGAACCGTGTCCAGCAGGCCGCGCCAGACGTTCAGGAGCCGGTACACGCCGCCGCCGAGGTCGATCACGTCCTCGTAGGCCATGATCTCGAGGGCGCCGTTGGCATCGAGCACACCGATCACGTTGCGCCCCTCGACCTGGATCTGCGTCGTGGTCACGACGCCCGGCGTCCACCCCACGACGTTCTCGATCCGCAGATGGGTCGACGTGTCGTAGGCCGAGGTCGTCTTCGCGTACTCCGTCTCCACGGTGAACGTGCCCGGGAAGACCCGGCCGGGCATGTCGACCTCCTGCAGCGCCGTCGACCAGCCGGACTGGACCTGGTAGCGCGAGTCGGACCCCTCCGGCTTGGCCAGGAAGTAGCCCCGCTGCGCGTCGACGTTGGCGATGTGACCCTGCTCGTAGGCCTTGAGCATGATCCACCGCGGCGCCTCGGTGATGTGGCTGACATGGATCGGGTCGGCGACCGGCCGGGTCGGCCCGATCTCGTCGTCGGGCGGGTCGAAGACGGTGCCCTGGATGGCGAAGCGATCCTGTACGGCCGTGATCGTGATCTTCCCGTCCTCCAGGTCGCCGTAGTCGATCTCGCCGAGGCGGAAGACCTGGGTGTACCCGTTCCACTCGGGCCAGTTGAAGCGGAAGACGTCGCCCGGCTTGAGGTCGAACGCCTCGCGGTTGACCGTCATGCGGAGGCGAGAGATTGGGCGCGAAAGGAAGTTGAGCTCGCGCGCCGCCAACTCCTGAGCGAGCTGCGCGTGCGTGACGCCGAGGAAGCGGAACTCGGCCGAGCGGCGGCGTCCGCCGTTGTAGCTGATGATCGACAGATCCTGCTCGACGGCGACACCCTCCCCGTAGCCCGAGACTGGGTTCGTGAAGATCACCCGCACCTCGTTCACTGCCTCGTCCCACAGCTTCGTCGGCTTCTTCGGCTGGCCGACGACGTTGCTCGGGTCGAACACCGGCAACGTGTTCGGGTCGTAGTCCTCGCGGATGAGCTTGAGCACGTAGCGGCGCGTTTGCGGGTCCTCGTAGAGAACCCCGTCGATCTGGCGAAGCACCTGCTCCACCACGCTCCTCGCGTCGCGCGAGTCGTTGATGATCGCCGAGAAGCCGTGCTGCTCGTCCTGCAAGGTTGCCGCGCACGCTGCGAAGCTGGCGACATCCACGAGCGGCGCGGCGTTCGCGACGCAGCCCCACTCATTCGTCAGCAGGTCGTAGAGCACGGATGCCGGGTTGGCCGCGCCGTTGGCGATCGGCCCCGACACCGACTCGTAGCCTGGGATGTAGACCGGGTTGTGGACGATGAAGCTGTATGAGGGCATCGTCGGCGCGGTGCCGACGGACCAGTTCTGGAGGAGCACGGTGATCTGACCGCGATACGGCGGGTTCAGCGGCTCCGACGCAGACGCCACGAGCGCGTACCGCTCGAGATCCCACGAGCCGTCGTAGAACACGAGGCGCCCGTTGGTCCCGACGTTGAAGTTGCCCGGGTCGAAATCGTCCGCGTTGACCTGGTAGTAGCCGGCGTGCGCCGTCGGAGAGAAGGGGCCCGCGAAGCTCGGCGGCTGCACGTCGCCGATGTACATGCCTTGCAGCGTCGCGAAGCCGGACGTTGCCCCAACGTCCGTGTTCCCGCGGCCGAGTAGCAGCCGCATCCCGATGCGATACTGGTAACCGACCGTGACGCCGTTGACCACCTGCGGGAACGGCTCCAGATCGCCGACCCACAAGACCACCGGGGAGCGGACGCGAACGGTCCCGTAGATCAGCGGGACGGGATCGCCCTCGGTCGCGCGCGGGTAGGTGAACTCATCGAGCGAGGCCGCCCGCGGGACCTCCTTCTTCGCCTGGTGATGCTTGTACATCTGCCAGCCGTAGTAGCCAGCCAGGTAGCCGAGCTGCACGATGGTCCAGAACGCCATCAGCTCCCCCTCGTGAGGCGGATCGGGGTCAGGAACGGGTTGCTCGATGGCACCGTCGGGTGCCCGCCGAAGTTCACCGCGTTGTTGAACTTGTCGGAGCAGGTCGCGAGCGTGTGGTCACACCCCGCGTAGAGCGTCACCCCGTTGCCGTTCAAGAGCGTTCGGAACGGGTGTGCGAGCGTGAGAACGGCGCCGGCCTGGTCGACGATCGCACGCCGCTCCCCGTCAACGTTGCGCACGATCTCGCCGGCGCGGAACCACTGGTCCGGGGCGATGCCGATCGACGCCAGCGTGACCGTCGCTCCGCTCACATTCGTCACGACTGTCTCGAAGTCGTAGGTCAGGCGGTCGACTCTGCACCGTCGATCAAAGAGGAAATGGTTGCAGAGCCTCTGCACCGACACCGACGGCAGGACCATGTCGAGCCGCTCGCCGAGCTGCGAGATCGACCGGACTTCGGCCATGCGCCCCATGGGCTGGATGCTGTTGACGCTTCCGATCCAGATCTCGACGTACTCGGCGCTACGCTCCTGTCGTCGGTAGACTCGGAGCAACAGTGACCGAGGAGGGACGTCGTCGAGCCCGTAGTCCCGGATAACCTGCGTGGTCACGGGCAGCGACACCGCCAAGGCGGCCGTGTCACCTGTCGAGTTGGCCCCGATAGCCGTGCGCACGAGCCCCGCCACGGGCGTGTACACGTTCCCGTTCAGGACGATCTGGCGCTCGCAGCTCGTGTAGCGATACGCGATCTGCGGGCCGATGAACTCGTAGAGCTCTACCGTGTCGCCGTCATGGGGCGAGATTTCGTCGTCAGCGAACGCCACCGCAGCACGCTAGGCGTGCGCGTGACATGTCCCCACATTCACGGGCCGTCGAGGTCCTCGACGATGGAGTCGATGCGGTACGACGAGGCGCAGGCGGCGCTCCCGTCAGCGTTGAAGGTTCCGACGTGATCGATCACTCCTCCGCCAGCGTCGGCGAAGGTGAACACCGACGAAACCGTGACGCTTCCGGTATTCGCCTCGCAGCCTACGACCCACGCGCCGTCGACGCGCATCGGCGCCCCGCACACCCATGCCCCAGGCCCACTGGCGCCATTCGGCGTGAGGGTCGCGCCGGTGGAGGACACATCCTCGAACCACGCACGCCAAGACGGCGTGGACGGACAGCTCACGACGGGTCCACCGCCATCCGTTCGTGTCGCGTTGACCTCAAAGCCCGCCGGCAGCTCCCCATCCTCGCCCCCGCCGCCACCACCACACGCGGCGATCACCGCGACCGCGACCGCAGCCAACCATGTACGCATCACGCAGCCTCCGTCCATGTACGCCCCTGGGCAATGCGGGCGACCGAGGAATAGTGCACATCGAAGAAGCAGGCGATCTCACGATTCGTGTACCCACTGGCGCGAAGCCACCGGATCTGGTCAGGCTCGTGGGGCTCGAGGCAGTTGCGTCGGTTTCGGTTCTGCTCAACTCGGGTCGCCCATCGGCAGTTGAGCGGCGTGTAGTTCCCGTCGCCCTTGATGCGATCGAGGGAGTGCCCCGGCGATGGGCGCTTGCCCATGTCGGAAAGAAAGCGCGCGAAGCTCTCACGCCACTCGGCGCAGACCTTGATGCCTCGACCGCCGTAGTTCGAGAAGAACTTGTTACGTGGGTTCTCGCAGCGATTGATCATGTTCGCCCACGCATTGTATTCGACCGGGTTGTTCTCCTTGAGCGCAAGCGGGTCACCCCAGCGCGCCCGTGCCTTCGCGCTGATTCGCGCACGCCGCTGGCATCCACAGGAGCTCACGCCGCCGCTCTTCAGGCACCGCCCCTCCACGATGGTCCGGGCGCCGCAGTCGCACAGGCACGACCAGCGGAACTTGCCGTGGGCAGTCTGCGCCGCCTTCCCTTCAACGACCAGGGCTCCGAATCGCTTCCCGGTGTAGTCGACGAACGGGGGCATCAGTGTACCTCCATCACGGTGAACGCCGCCGGCAGCTCGCCGTCCTCCCCGGGGCCTGAGTCCCCGCACGCCCCCAGGACGAGCATGGCGGTCAGGATGGCGGCGAGGGCGCGGATCGGGGTCATGGAGGGATCGTGCCCACGGTCCGGCCAGGGCGCAAGTGTCGCGCTGGCGCCACATCGCCCGGGGAGGGTGAGGCGACAGCGGGCTCGCGAGGTCCGACGCGCGGACAGGCCTCTCACCAAAAGATCTTGTCTCGCCGGCCTTTGCCCGGCACCGCTCCTCGTTTGGAGCGCCAGCCCCGCTGAGAGGCGGCTTCGCCGCCGACACGCTTCTTTTTTGGGAGAGCGCCTTCGGCGGAAGAAGTGGGAGCAGAGATCCTTCGCTCTGACCGGGCGCGCGAGAGGAGAGTCAGGGGTCTGGCGGCCCCACGCAAGAAAAAACTCCCAAGGGCGCGATTCCCTCGTCATTCACGCGGCTTCCTGATCAGCGCCGCGCCGATCTGCTCGGGCTCGTTCGACCGTCCTCGCAGCTTCGCCAACGCCTCGATCTCGATCTGCTCGACGCGGGTGTGCGTCAGGTTGAGCAGCACGCCGGTCCACTCCTGCGACGACGGCTCGCGCTCGGCGGCGTCCAGGGAGCACGTTTCGCGCATCTGGTGGAGCTCCAGCCCAGGGTGGTTGAACTTGATCGAGCCGCTCGGCAGGACCTCGAGATACAGGTGGTGCCGGCAGCCGACGTACGGGCACGGCCGCTCCATGTCCCGGCACTCGCCGCGCGTGCGCGGGCGCGGCGTCGGCGGTAGCTCGTCGAGCATCTCGCCGTAGCGCCGCTCCTCGTCGGTGAGCTTCCTCGACCGCTCTGTGGTGGCGCGCGCGCCGAGCTCCTTGCGCTTCCGGTGCCGGTTGCGGCTCTTTGCCCGGAGCTCGCGCGCGAGCCGGCGCTCGACCATGAGCATCGCGGCCTACTCGACCCCGGCGCCGAACGCGAGAGCTTCGATCAGGTCGTCCACGTCGCCAGTCTCTCCGTAGCCCCCGTCGCGAGCCATGTTCCGCAGCTTGGCGAACGCGTCGTTGGTGGTGAGCCGGATCGATTCGTCGCTGGTGCCGATCATGCGCCCAACGGCGACCACCGTGATGTCGTCGATCTCCTGCGGTGCGAGCGGGTTGACGCTGTCCTCGGCTTCTTCGCGCGCCGCGCGCACCCTCTTGCTGAAGCGGTCGCCACATGGATCGTGACCGGCCTCGCGCATCGCCCGCCGTTCCTCGCGGAGCGCGGCCTCGAAGGGCGGCCAGTTTCGCTCGTCCGCCTGGTCCTCGACGTTGAATGACGGCCGGCGTCCACGGACCGGGTCGCCTTCCTCGCGCCACCCCGTGTTGATCGTTGCTCGCCGCCAGACCGAGCCGTCGACCACCTCGGGCTCGCCAAGCTCAAGCGACGTGTGCCACGGGCACGTGTACCTCTCGCAGTCGATATCCTCGCCGCAGTGGTCCGAATTCGGGACGAGCACGGGAAGATGAACCCGGTCGTCGCCCGGCAACCACCACGACGATCCGGTTCTGCCGTCGAGGCTGCGCTGACTGGCCTTCGCGGCGATACGTTGCCGGCGGGCGGCGGCGGCGCGCTCACGCTGCTCCTCGTGATCGACGAGCGACACGAGCCACGTCACGAACGCCACCACGCCCCGGGCGATCTCCTCGTCGTCGGACCGGGCCGCCGGCACCGGCGGGCAGTCGGCGAGGAGCGCGATCTGCGCGGCGCCGGTCATGATGCCCTTTGGGGCTTGTGGGTGATGTGCCAGCCACCGCAGCCAGCGGTGCATGAGTACGACCGCAGCGCCACGCCGCTCAACGCACCCCGCTTCGCCGCCACGCGGTCAGCGTCGATCTGGCTGACGTACCGCTTCTTCCGCGTGCACTCGGCGATCAGTTCGTCGAGGTCGCGGTCGGCGAGCGCACCGCGCGACCGAGCCACCTGGGGAACGGGCGCCAGCGTCACGCGCCCTTGTCGCACCCGCGTCGCCTCCGAGAACTCGATCGCGTGCGCTGCGCGACACGGCGTACAGAGACCCACGCTCGGGTCAAGGCATCGAGGGCAGTGAGACACCGCGATCGCCAGCACCCTCTCGACGAACACGACCAGTTCAGCAGTGACGGCGTTGTTCGGCGCGAGTACAAGCAGGCGCTCGGCCGCGATGCGCGACGCGTTTCCGCGGTCGCCGTCCCCGCTCACCGCCTTGATGAGATCGCGGATCCGCTTCCGCGTCGCCTCGTCGAGCTTCTCGCCGGGGATGAGACGGGTCATGCCAGCCACCTCCGTCCGCATCCAGGGCAGCGGGACGCCTTGTCGAGCGCGCGGCGGCACTGCCGCATCCGCTCCCACGTCGCGAGGTCGACGGGCCGTCGCTGGCCGATGTGGCGGTCGTGCGGGGTGAAGTTCGGCCGGTCGCGCGCGAAGTGCGGGCAGAACCACCAGCAGTCGACGAGCCGCGCGAGCGCCACGAGGTCGCGACACAGGCGCTCGTCGAACAGCCCGGGCGAAGCCTCGCCCGCGCCGATTGCCCACAGCTCGTACTCGAGATCGAGCAGCCACGAGGCGCAGTAGACGTCCTCGCTGTGCGCGCCCATCTGCGCGCAGAGGTGCCACGCGGCCTCGCGGCGCCAGTCCGACTCGTCGGTGTGCCAGAAGTCGATGTCGGGCAGGCCGATGTGCTGCATCGCGGGGTTCATTCCCATCCCTCCGGTGCCATCCTCGGCGACCACGCGACGCGCCTCGTGAACGCGAACGCGAAGTCGGCGAGGTACGCGATGAGCGAGCCGTAGCAGAGCGCCAGCATCTCGGGCGTCATGCGGCTCACGTCGACACCTCCGTCCACACCACGAGCGGGCCGACGCTCATCTCGCCGATCACCCGCGGCACGCTGGTCACCTGCGCGCCCGCGAGCATCCCGGCGGCGTAGGCGGCGGCGGAAAGGGAGCCGTAGACCTTCACGTGCTCGTGCTTCGACTGCCAGCCCTTGTCGGTCCACCACCAGCCGTGGAGCTTGTGGCGGACGGCGTAGCCCGGGCGCTCGGGCTCGACGAGCGGGTTGTGCACGTCGATGCGGTTGAGCGCCTGCCTCATGGAGCCCTCGAGAACCGCGTGTAGGCCGGCGAGTCGTCGGTCGAGAAGATCACCGTCAGCGCGCCCGGGCTCTTGAGGTTGTCGACGCGGATCACCGTGCGGGTGGCGCCGGTGCGCTGGCCGCGCGTGCTGGTCACGCGCCTGATCTCGCGAACTACCCGCCGCGCGCCGCCGCACTTGTGGTCGATGATCACGTCGCCGACCTCGAGCGCCAGCCACTCCTCGCGCGTCATGGCGTCGACTCCTGCGGCCGGCGCCACACCAGCGTCAGGTCCTCCACCTCCAGGCGGATCGATGCCCGGTAGCCCGGCAGTGCGACGTAGACGGCGCCGGGGCCAGCCTCTCGATCGATGGATCCGAGGCGGACACCGTGCGCCTTGAAGTACGCGACGAGAGCGCCCGCACGGACCTCGACGAGGTCACCGGGGATCGGGGCGTAGCGGCGGGCGCCGGTGCCGTCAGCGGTGCGCTCGGGCGGGGCGATCTGTCCGTCGGGGGTGTGGCGGGCGGTCATAGGCGGTTCCAATCGATGAACAGGGCCGCGATGCAGGCGAGCCAGACGACGAGCTGCACGTTGCCGCGTCGGCCGGGATCGAGGCGTGGGCCGATGAGGATGAGCGCGACCGCGACAGCGAGGGCGGCGACGTCGTTGGCGGTCATTCGTCCTCCTCCTCTGGGAACTGAGCATTCCACTCGGCTTCCGTCGTGATGCCGCGCGCGATGGCGTCGGCGATCTGACCCCATGCCCACCCGAACCGATTCCAGCGACGCTTCTCCTCGGCCTTCGCGATGCAGCGCCTGCACATCGACTTCGACCAGAGCGAGACCATCCCGTCGGCATCCGCCTCCGTCGGAACGAGCGGGTCGCCGCAGTCCATGCAGTGGCAGCACCTCTCGGCGCGCCAGCGCGATTCGTCGCGATAGCGGGCGATGTGCTCCGCGCGCTCGACCGGCGACGGCACGTAGACCAGATCGATGGACGACCACGGCTTGCCGCACGTCGAGCAGGCGAAGCAGTAGACCGTGCCGTCGGGACCGGTGAGAGGGATCGGGTTCATGGCTCCCATCCCGTTCGCAGCATCGCCTCAGCCCACGCGTCGTGTTCGGCCATGTTCAACTCGACGACGTTGTCCGGGACCTCGGCCCATGCTTTGAGCGCCAAGGTCGCCACGCGCTTCGAGTGGCGGGCTGTGTCGCAGATCTCCTCGGCGATGAACTGGTAGCACTGGTGCTCGCCACCGGCCTCGCCGCAGGCCGCGATCGAGCACACCTTCGCTGCGAGGTCGCGGTCGCGCTCGCTGTACTTCATCGCCGCCCCCAACGCCTCGGCGCGCCCGCCGTCCTGTCCTCCACCTCGATCCGCGACCACCGCAGCCACATCGCGACGGCCTTCTGCACCTCGTCGGCAGTGAAGTCGATCGCCACCTTCGCGCACTCGCGGCACACCCATTCGATGCCCCGCTTCGGATCCGGGATGAGCAGCCACCCGCCGACGCCATCGCGGCCCACCGCGCTCGCCGACATCGCGAGCAACCGAGCGTGCTGGTCGACGGGGATCGCGGGCACGAGCCGGGCGGTGTCGCCGGTGCTGTCGGCATCCAGGCTCACACGCTGGTCGATGAACACCTCCATGCGGTCGTCACAGCACACGCAGCGAGCGGTGCAGCGTTCCGGGAAGGGTCCAGGCAGGAATGGGCATGGTCGAAGATCGGAAATGTCGACAACGAGCCCCTCGTCTTGAAATTCGTCCCTCATGCCGACTCCCTTCGTAGCTTACGAAGCTTCCGCATCCGTTCCCGGTTGCACGCTCGGCAACGTCGGATGCCGTAGACGCCAGAGCGCCCCTGCTCTGTGCGGACGAGGGTGTTCTCGTCGGTGAACGGGTGCCCGTTCACGCAATGCGTCTTGGCCGCGTGTCGTTCCTTCGTGACCTGGCGAATGCGCCCCCGGCGCGAGTTTTCGGCGTTCGTCACCGGCTCGAGGTGTGCCGGGTTTACGCAGCAGCGCGTGCGGCACAGGTGGTCCAACTGGAGCGCGCCCGGGTCGTGACCGGTAAGAACGATGTACGCCAGCCTGTGCGCGTACACTTGCCTCCCCGTCACGAACGACTGCCCGTACCCATCAGCAGAACCACAGGCAAACCACAGCCAGCAGCCAGTATTCGGCTCGGGCGTCACCTTGGACCAGAAGTTCGGCGGTAGGCGCTCGTCGTCGACGTACAACGGCCCGGGGAGCGGCGGGCAGGGCCGCAGGTCGGAGTAGTCGACGACCTCAACGGTCGGCGTGGTGTCGTCGGAGGCGCTCACCCGATCACCTCGAGCGCGTGCCGCGCGATCCGGCGCCACCGCTCCTGCTCCTCGTACGACAGCCATTCGATCGGGCCGCCCGTGTCCTCGCGCGCGAGCTTGGCGGCCAGGGCGTCGGCGCTCGGCGGTGCGTCGCGCTTGCACTTCCGGCACGGGCCCGACTCCGCGGACTCGCCCCGCGCGAGGGCGACCAGCGCCGGCGAGAGTTGCACCTCCGGCGTCTGGTTGGGTTCGCCGATCGCCTCGGGGTTGAGGACGACGGCGGGGTACACGTCGCGGTCTTCGGTGCTCACGGTGCTCCTGTGGTCGCGCCGATGGCGGCGAGCGCCTCGGCTGTGTTACGAACAACGACCGGCGTGAGACCGCGCCAGGTCTCGTGCCACGCCGCCTGGTCGTCACTGAGCTCGGCGTGGATGCTCTTGATGGATGCCCCGCGGCGCCCTTCCTGCTTCACCTCGAGCAGAAAGTTCGCGCCACGGAACCCGACGAGAAGATCGGGCACGTCCTTCATGCTGAGGAGACACACCGACGCGCCGGCGGCGCGCAGTGCGCGGACGATCTCGTCCTCGTTCGCATCTCGTCGCGCAGCTCGCCTCACGGGCACGACGCACCTCCGTGCTCCGCGATGATCTGCCTGAGGTGCTCGACTCGATCGTCGAACGTCTCGCCCTCGATGAAGAGCCGCTCGTCGCAGCGATGGCAGATGAGCTGCCGCGGCTTCCCCTTCCCCGCGTGCTGCAGGGTGTGGCCGGCATCGGTCTCGATGTGCACCGAGCCGTTGATCGACAGCGTTCGCGTCATGCGGCTCTCCGGGAAGCGCGGCGCGCCGGGTAGAACGCGCCATCGTGCTTGACGATGCGCTCTCCGCTCTTCGCAGCCCCATTTAGGGCGGCGCGGATCGTCTGGCCTTCCCTTGTGTCGGCGCCGAACTCCTCGCAGACGGTCGCCGCGTCGACGCCGTTGCACAGCTCGACGAAGCGCACGGCGGCCTCGCGGAGCGAAAGCTCACCCAGGCGCCAGTCGGCGATCGGTGTCGTCGTCGAGCTCCGCGGGGCCTTCGGTCGTCCCACCGGTCGACCCGTCGGCTTGTACGTGCGCATCAGGCGGCCCTCCTTCCTTCGTCGGTGAGGCGGTACGCGGCCTCGGCGCGGCTGCGGTCGGGGAGGCGGGCGAGGAGCCCGCGCTTCGTCAGGCGCGAGAGGTGCGCCGACACGGCGTCGCGCGCGTCATCGCCGAGCCCGAGGTGCTCGCGGATGTCCTCGCCGGTGGCGGCGTCATAGAAGCGGACGACGCGCAGGATGCGGACGCGGAGCGGAAGCTCGAGCTGCTCGTGCGGGGCGGGCTCGGTCGCGGCCGCGCGCCGAACCGGTGCGGGCATCTTCGCTGGCCGCTTTCGTGGCAGCGGCTTGATCAGCGGCTTGATCAGCCGCTGCTGGCCCCCGGCGCGCCGAGCGCGATACTCGCGCTGCGCTTGCACGTGCGCGTCGCGATGCTTCTGACACCGCGGCCCCGTTGGCAGCGCCGGCTCGCTGCAGGCAATGCACTGCTTCCGCTCGCGGCGCGCGTAGTAGTCGTCCATCCGGCCGGCGTTGTAGTCCTCGCGGTTCTTGCCCCTCCACGTCGCGCAGTGCTTCGCGTGGAGCGCGCGCCCCTTCGCCGTCTTGGTGCGGGCGCGCTGGCGCTTCGCTCCCTCCTCGCGGCACGTCGGGCACCAGCGATACCCGCCCCACTCTGGCAGCATCGCGCCGCGGCATCGGGTGCAATGCTCGGCGCTCACGCCTTCCTCCTGCGCGTCTCGATCAGCGCGCCGAGATCAGGGTCCGCCGCGGCCACATCCCGCGCTGCGATGGCGCGCCACGAATTATCGAACCTCACGCCCTTGCCGAACCGGCCGCGCAGCACCTCCCAACAGCGGGCCATCGACAGCCGCCGCTCGCCCCGCTCGCGCTCGCCACGGAGGTACTCGAGGATTGCGGGCCACGCCTCGGGGTGATCGGCGCGGAACTGGCGCCAGCGGGCCTCGTGGTCGCGCTTGTCGCTCGTCGCCTGCTCCTCGGCGGCCGCCGGGCTGCCGTTCGCATCCGCCCAGGCGAAGAGGTCGTCGACGTCGGCGTACGGGTTCATGCGGCCTCCGTTGGCGTGGATGCGAACAGGTCTGGCTGCTCGGGCCGCGGCACAGCGCGCTCGCCACGGAGCCGACGACACGCGACCTCGAAGAACGCCTCGTCGATCTCCCAGCCGACGAAACGGCGACCAAGCGAGAGACACGCCACGCCGGTGGTTCCGCTGCCCGCGAACGGGTCGAGCACGAGATCACCGGGCTCGGTGAAGTCCAGGACCAGCTGTAGCATCAGGTCGAGCGGCTTCATCGTCGGGTGCGGCGCGGCCTCGCCGGTCTTCTTCTCGCCGTGCCGGCGGTAGAGCGCCGCGTCGCGCGTGAACTCGTAGCGTCGCGAGGCGCCCCCCCACCGGGCACGGCGGCGCCGACGGGTGCATCGCGAGCACGATCGACTCGTACGACTGTCCCGGCCACCGTCCATGGAGCGACGGCATCGCGTCGGGCTTCACCCACGGCATCGCCCGTCGATACGGGATGCCGCCTGCGTTGAAGGCATCGCGCCAGTCCGCGACGGCCTCGGCCTGACAGAACGCGAGCGCACGATGCTGCGTGACGCGCGCGATCTGTGCAGCAACAGCCACGCGATCGACGTTCGCGATCGGCGCGAAGGCCAGCGGCGTCTCTAGCACCTTGCGATATCGACCGCCGCTTCCCTTGTGCGTGCCGGCGCGATCCTTGCCGAGTTGGCGCCGGCCCTCGGTGTGCGCCTCAGCCTCGTACGGCGGATCCGTGATCGTCACGGTCACGCTCCTGTCGTTGAGGAGCGAGAGACCGTTCAGACAGTCGCCGAGATGCAACTCCCAGCCGTCGCCGCGTTCGACGTGCGCGGCGCTCACCAGCTACCTCCAGTGCCGCCCATCCGCTGCCGGTTCAGCTTCCCCTGGCACGGACCGCACACGTTCCGCCTGCAGTCGTCGCCGTGCGAGTGCAGGATCGTCCCCGCCGGCACCGGACCGCACACGCGGCACGTCGGCGTTGCCGCCGGCGCCGCCGGCTCCTCGGCCCCCTCACGGAACTCGACCACCCACCGGCCGGCGCGGTCGCCGCGCGGCTTCCTCGAGCGCGGGGCCAGCGTCTCCTGGTAGCCGAGGTCGGCGCGCGCGTCCTCGCGAACGGGCTCGGGGTTGGCGCCCATCGAGTCGTCGATGTCGTCGTCGTCGCCCATCAGTTGCCCTCCTTCGCCGGCGGCAGACCGGGAAACGCGGACACGTCAAGCCGGTGCATCTCGCCGACGCGGCCGCGCGGGCCGGTGAGCGCCGGGCGCGCGATGCCAGGCACCTCAGCGACCGCGCGATCCTCGACGGCCTCGGTGGCGAGCCGGTCGTAGAGCTCGATGAAGCGCGCGCGGTCGGCGACCTGGTTCTCGGACTCGCACAACTCGCGCCACCCGAGCGCGTCGACCACGCGCGCTGTCACCGGGTCACGGAACGCCGGCGCCGGGCGGAAGCGACCCACGGCGCCGATCGCGTCGCACACCCGCGACCACTGCTCGGCGCCGCCGGGGCGGCGGCCATGACGGGCGGCGTCGATCACGGCGAGGATCTCGGCCGGCGTCGGCAGCCACTTGCTCGTGACCAGCAGCCGCTTCACCGCCGACCACACCTCCTCGCGGTCGTGGTCCGGCATCAGCTCGGCCCAGACCTGCGCTGCGTTGGCGATGTTGTCCGCGGTCATGCGCGCGGACTGCTGCGGCAGGGCAGCGAGCGCGAGCGTGATGATCTTGACGGCTTCTTCGTCGGTCATGGCGGTTGGCCTTGTTTGCGGCGTCGGAGGATCTCGAGGGCGTCGGCGCCGGCTGCGGCACCCGTGGGCTGGCGTGATGAGCGCGATGAGCGGTCACCGCCGGGGCCGTCGCGTCCGCGAACGCTGGCGACGGTCTTCGAGAGCAGTCCGGGCCAGGCGAGGTCGCCGCCCAGGTAGCCCATGCGGAGGTTGTTGACCGAGCGGTCGCGCTCCGCCTCGGCGATCAGAACGTCGAGGCAGTGCACGAGGTCGCGCTCGCGGCGTTCCGGCGGCGTGGCGCGCAAGCGGTCCACGAGCGGGCGCTCGCTGAGGCGTGGGAGTGCAGGCGCGCCGGGCTCGATGGATTCCCTGGCCGCGCCCATGCGCGCATAGGCGAGCGTCACGAGCTCGGCGATGGAGGCGTACACGCCAGGATCGCGCGTAGAACCAGAAGAAGATCCTGATCCCTGATCCCTGATAGCTGGTGGCCGCTGGCCGCTGCTGGTGGTCGCCGCTGGTGTTCCGCTGGTGCCTGCTGGTGCCTGCTGGTGCGCCGCTGGACCAGCAGCGCCATGCTGGTGCGCCGCTGGTGCGCCGCTGGTGAATCGGCCGCCGACCCTTCCGATCTTCTCTGCCTGTGCCGCCCGCGCCTTGCCGCCGGCGACCTTGTCGGCTCGCCGTGACCCGAGCCACCCGATGCGCGTGTCGCCGGTGCTCGTGAGCTTGTCGGTGCCGCGCAGGAAGAGGCCGCCATCGCGGCGCTCGGCGAGACCGGCTTCGATCATGGCCGCCGGCCCCTTCGCCCCGAGCTTGCCGATCACGAACCCCTCCGGGATCACGTACGTCGGCCGCTCCTCGCTGTAGTGCTCGGTCTGCCACGACCACAGCCGCGCGACCTTCATGCGAGCGAGATCGGGGTCGATGCCGAGCAGCACGCCGAGGTGATCGAACGATGGGTCGTCGAAGAACTCGGCCGAGAGGGTGACCGCTGCCGCCATGCGCTACCGCGCCTCCACGCACGTGCGGCTTCGCCCAAGGTGCCCGTTCGCACGGGTTCCCCTGAGGTAACGGTTCGAGATCGCGTAGAGGCTGGGCGGCATGTCGCGTGCTCTCTCCGGGCGCCGTGGTCGAGCTCGAGCTACTTGGCGGCGGCCGGCGGGTTGCCGACGAAGACCGGGATGCCGCACTTCTCGGCGACGGTCTGGCGCAGCTCGGTGAGCGCCTTGTCGAACACGTCCTGCCGGTTCTGCATGACGAACGAGAACTGCGGGACCTTGCCCTCGACCATCGAGAACCGCAGACGGCACTCGACCGGGTACTTCACGTCCGAGCCCTCGAAGACCGGGATGGCGAGGCCGAAGGCCTTCGGGATCTTCGTCGACTCGCTGCCGTGCTCCTCGACCGATACGAGCGTTCCCTCGCCCGTGGTCGGGTTGATCTTCCGCTCGTACTTCCCGGCCTGGCGGATGATGAGGTTGCGCGCCGTCTCGAGCATCCGGCTGGCGCTCGCGAGGCCGATCTCGTCGTCGCCGTAGAGGTCGACCTCGTTGGTCTCGATGAGCTCGCCGAAATGGAGTTGCGAGTACCCGACGCCCTCGGCCTTGCACCAGAGCTGCCACTGGCGCGAGAGCGGGCAGCGGTACACCGCGCGGTCACCGCACCAGCCCGGCGCGCCGCCGCCGTGCGCGTGGTAGTCGAAGATCACGGTGACGCCGGGCGGGTTGATCGGCGCGAAGGCGACCGTCTCGTCGTCCGCTGTCGCCTTGAAGCGGTTGACGTAGTCGATGAGCGAGTCGAGTGCGCCGATCTCGACGGTCCCGGCGCGGCGGCGCGGCCCGGCCGACTGGCGCTCGGCCTCGTCGATCACGTCGCGCATGACCTCGACCGTGATCTGCCCGGGGCCGCGCTCGACCAGGCGCACGGGCACGGAGACGTCCTTGCCCTCGTTGCTCGCCATCTCGATGTCGCAGGTGCGCATCTCGACGCTGACGCCTTGGCGCAGCGCGTGGATCGACTCGTTGTTGGAGAGGATGGGGCCGTTTTCGCTGTTCTCGTCGTCACGCATGGTCAGTCACCGTCCTTGTCGTTGGAGTCCTTGGGGTCCTTCGCCTTCCCGCCGTCGAGGGAGACGACGCGCGCCTCCTTCGCGACCCGCGGCAGCCGGAGCTGCTTCGGGTCGTCGCGCGTGAGCTGACCGTTCGCGTCGACGAAGAACATCGTGTCGTCGAGCGCCGGCTCGGGCAGTTGCGCCTTGAAAGTCGGCTTGAAGACGACCTGACGGTTCTGTTTCTTGACCGTCAGCGTCAGGGTGAGCTTCCCGGTGCCGCCGGTCTCTTCGACCTTCTGCGCCAGCTCGGAGAGCCGCTTGGTGACGCGCTCGTCGAGGTCGCCCTCGGCGAGGCCCGCCACGATCTCACTGAAATACTTGTTGGACATGGGTTCCTGTGTGCTGGGGTTGGAAACGTCAGCGCGCCGAGCGCGCGGGGAACTTGCGCGGCGGCTACGCCGCCCTCGCCTTTGCGCGCACCGGAGTCGTCAGTGCCCTCTCGATTGACCAACCTCGCCGGGTGATGCGGTCGTAGAGCGTGTCGGCGCTGATGCCGGTGCGTTCCGCCCACTCGGCGATCGTCAGGGTCTCGCCGTTGAACGTCTGGAGGTTGTTGCTCCGTCGGTTGCGGTCGTTGACCGGGCGCGTGACCCATCGAACATTGCCTGGTTCGTAGCCCCGCTCGTTGTCGATGCGGTCGACCTCATGCTTCGGAGATGGGCGCGGCCCGATGTGGGCGATGAAGGCTCGTGGGTCATTGAGCCACTCGGCGGCGACGGTGATGCCGCGTCCGCCGTAGTCGGGCCAGCTTGGGCTTGTCGGCCGGGTGCACCGGTGCCGCATCGTCTGCCACGCGCGGTACTCGGGCGTCCGCGAGAGACCGTGCTTGAGCGGACCCTTCCGCGCGCGCGGACGGGTCTCGCCGGTGGCGACGTTGACCACCATGACGCCGGGGCGATCACGCACGACGCGTCGCCTCCTGCGGATCGCGCGCGCCTGCCAGTCGCTCGGCCAGGTTGATCACGACCTGCCAGTCGCTAGTCCGGTCGCCGTCCCACTCGCCGTTGGCCCACGCGTTGAAGTTGTGCGGCATCGCCCACAGCACGCCGACACCAGACGCCCGCCCGTGTCGCTCCCACATCACCAGCGTCTCGGCGCGATCGTCGACGAGCACGTCGCCGCCGACGAGGTACTTTGCCGACGTCGAAACGACGTGGTCGCGCTGGAACCCGAAGTGATCGACGAGCCACTCGGTGCGCTCGTGCTGCCACGTCGGCCCGCTCCACATCGGCGCGGTGACCGCGTAGACGTCGGCGATGCCGCGCAGGCGCTCGACGGCTTCTCGCGCTTTCTCGCGCGGCGCGATGCCAGCGCAGAACCCTGGACGCTTGTAGGCGCGCGCGAGGATCTGCTTCTGGTCGGGCGACAGGCTCCACGCCTCCTCGAGACGGAACGTTTTGACGGCGGCAGCCTCGCGGTAGACGCCGTGGCCGGCGAGCTCGGCCTGGCACGCCTCGACGAACAGCGCGAGCGGGCCGTCGACATCGAGGAGGACGATGGGGCGGGTCACGCCGCCACCGCCCTGCGCCGCGTGCGGCGCGCGACCTGGCGATCCTGGTCGTCAACGCGCCTCGAGTCGCGGTCGCCCTGCAGGTTGTCGCCGCGTCCGCCGGCGCGCACGCACCACGGCCGGCACTGGCCGAGGTCGCCGAGGCAGTCGACGCACGGCATCGTGCCGAGGAGCGACATGCGCGCGGCGCGGTCGCGCCCGAGCGGATTCCAGTCGGTCCTCGTCCGATGATGGCGGACCATGCACCAGAGCGCGTACCCGCTCATGGCGATCGCGATGAGGATGGCGAAGGTGACGACGAGCGCGGTCATGGCCATCCCTCCGCGCAGACGACGGCGGCGCCGGCGATCGACGCGCAGACGAGCGCCCACCCGAGAAACAGCGCGAGGGCGGCGACGGCGCCAGGTGCGCGCAGCTCGACTCCACGCTGCACCGTGAGACGCGGGACGCGCCAGACGGCGGCGAAGAGGATGACGAGAAGGGCGGCGGTCACCACGGCGCACCCCTCTCGAGCATCACGATCCCCGTGACGACCGCCGTGATGGCGAGCGCCCACGCGAACCACGGCCAGGGCGTCTGCTCGCGGCTGTGGGGCGAGCTCATGACGGCGATGAGGAGCGAGACGGCGAGGACGATCACGCGCGCATCTCGTCGCGGCTCCACGTCTTGAACGGTCCCGAGAAGTCGGTGCGCTCGCGGTGCCCCTGGCTGCAAATCGCGATGCACGTGTCGTCGTCGGCCTTGCGCCCGAGCGGACGCTCGCCCGCGTGGTCGGCCTCGATGCGGCCGCCGCAGACGTGGCCCGGTAGGCCGACGGCGCAGCACGGCTGCGTGTGGACCCACGCGAGGTAGTTGGCGTTGCGCTCGCGCTCGGAGCGTCGGGGCTCCTCACGCCGAGGGTTCACGCGGGTGGTTCGCTCGATCGGCGTGCGGTCGCGCGGGCACAGGCTGTGGAACGGGCTGCCGCACTTGGCGCACGCGCGCGGCTTCGCCAGCGGCACGTTCCGCGAGGAGTGGCGCGAGAGCTTGGACATCAAACGGCCCTCTGCGCGAGATGCCGCTCGATGACCTGCCGCACGCGATCCTGCTTCCGCTGGCGTGCCTTCTCGCGCTGAAACTTCCAGCGCGGGCGATCTGTGCGGGCCTCGTCCGAGACGTAGTGCTGGTATGCCGACATCGCGTATCGCGGCGTCGGGCCGAGGACGCGCGCGATCCGCTCGTTGATGGATCGCACCTGCTCGCGAGTCATCGCGCTCGGGCGACATGGGCGCACACGCGACAGCGGATGACCGCGACGTACGGCTGCCACGGCACGGTGACGGCGCAGCTTCGCGATGGAGGCGTCGAGTGACATGCGCACCGCTTGATGGGAGATGCCGAACCGCTTGGCGATCTCGACTGCGCCGACGCCGTGGACGAAGTAGAGAAGCAGTATCGCTCGGGCGCGCGGTTTGAGGCACTCGCGCACGGCGACGGTGATCGCCGCGTACGCCGTCACGTCGGGGACCTCGGGAGGCTCGGCCGGCTCAACCCCGACAGGGGCCGCATCGCACGCGAGCGCAACGTCAGCGATGTCCGCGTCGATCGCTAGCAGCCCGTCGCTGTACGGTTCGTCAGCGAACGGCGCCGACCGTGCGTAGGCGCCGGGGACGAAGAAGAAGGGCCGGGTCACGGCCGGCTCCTCTCCTGCTCGACGAGCTCGACGCCGGCCTCGCCGAAGCGGGCGGCGACGGCGAACTCCAAATCCCGCAGCCGCTCCTCGACCGTCCGCTCACGAAGCGGCGCGGTCTTCTTCGCCCACGCGCGCAGCATCAGGTTGGCGTACGCGGTGCGCTGCTCGTCGCTGCCGAGGTCGAGGATCGCGACGCGCTGGCGCTGGCCGAGGTGGCGGCCGGGCTTGGCGTCGAGCGCCTGGCGCAAGTTCGGCCCGGCCATCCCCGCTGCTGCCGCGCAGACGTCGAGCCCCTGCTGATCGGCGATGTCCGACAGGACGCGGAGACACTTCCGCTCGGCCTCGTCGTGGTTGTGACGGCGGACGACCGGATCCGTGTTCTTCTCGAACAACTCTCGGGTCATGCGCGCACCGCCGAACAGAGGTGATAAGCGACCGTTCCGCGATGTTCGGTGACACCGGCGGCCTGAGGACAGACTGTGGATTCGTGAGCAGCGAACGAATCAGCGCCGAGAGTTTCGATGCCCTCGTGGGCAGCGATATCTGGGGCTGCCTCGACTGGAGAGAGGAGCGCGAGCTGGTTCACCCGCCCGGTGTGAGCCTCGACGACGGCGCCGAGGTCGGCGAGGATGGAGACATGGGGAAGACCGCGATGCTGATCGTGGTAGCGACGTGCGCCTGCGCGACGCCACCGAAGACGGAGCCGTTCACGCCAGCCCGGCGATCCGCCGACCCCGACGGGATGCGACGCGCCTACCAGGCCATGGTCGAGCAGGGGCTCGAGCCCGTCATCGATCCCGGCGCTGGCGCCGCGTACGGCGCGACCGCGCCGATCATCACGGCGTGGCGCCAGTGGAACGGGCAGGCCGTCCGATGGGCCGTGTTCTACGTCAATGGCGACGTCGTCGTTGACAGCGTGTGCCGCGAGGTTGTCGTGCCGAAGTACGGCGCCTCGACGAAGCCCGGCCAGCCGACCATCCGACGCTGCGAACAGCAAGAGGCCGGTCTCAGCGCAACGGCCGAGGCCATCGCGGCCGAGGTAGCGGCGGGCACTCGCACGCCCGATCCCGCCCCGTCCGTTGCACCGCCGTCCCCCGAACCCCTCGAAGAGTTCTGCTTCCGCATCGAGGATGGGGCGCCCAACTGCTTTTCCACCCTGGAGCGGTGCGAGAAAATGCGGGCAGACCTCGGGTACGAGGGGATCGGGAAGTGCGAGCGAAGGTGAGCGCATCAGGCCGCCTCGCGGCCGGCGACGACCTGGATCCTCAATGCCTTCGCGAGCGACTCGATCTCCTTCGCTCGGAGCGACTGCTTCCCGCGCAGCTTTCGCGAGATGGAGTCCGCCGAGCACTTCAGCGCAGCCAGGCGAATCACCTGATCCCAGGTCAACCCCTGCGCTTCGACCGCCTCTAGGAGCTGACGATGAATCGGCTTGGACATGGCGTGACGACTCTGCACTATGTGCGGATTCGCGTCAAGTCGCACGAGCCTCGAATCCGCATCCAGTGCGGACGTCGTCACTGCTACCGTGGCTGCGAATGCCAGCGAGATCCGACGGTTCGCGCGAGGCCGCCGTGCCGATAAAAAAACCGGAGGGCGCCGAGGATCTTCTCAGCCACTGGTGGGTGAAGCTCGCCCGCGAACGCCTAGAGGAGAAGCGACAGAAGGCCGGCGCCCGCAAGCCGGGCTGGCGCTACCTCGACTCCCTTGTCGACCATCAGCAGTGGCCGCTCGTGAATGATGAGCGGATCCAGAGGTGCCTCGATGGGAAGAACGTCGTGTGGGATGTTGCACTAGCCGTCTCGGAAGCCCTGGAGATCGAGCCGCCGGGCTTCTACGTGGTGTTCGATGGCCCCGAAGACGCCTCTGTCTTTCGTCGTCGGCTCGAAGCTGCCGAAACCTCGCCGGGAGTGGCCGAACTGCGAGATCTCACAGCCCTGCTTCGAGCGCATCTCAGTCAGTCCGCGCCGGTAACATCGGCAGACGATGAACAGCCCGGACCAGCCACCACCCCCAGAGGAAAGCAGCGACACTCTCAGTCTCGGCGGTAGCGGAGACAGCGTCGAATGGCGCGAGCTCGCCCGCGAGATTCGCGACGCAAACCCTGAGCTTCACGATGAGGCGTTGGCGGTGGTGAGGAGGATGGCGGAGAGCGTGCGACGGACAGCCCCGCGCAAGGTGCCGGCCCTCAAGGCACTCTTCAGCCGCCGCGTCACCAGGGGGTCAGCCTAGCATTCGGCAATCCGCACTCTGTGCGGATTTCGAGTTGACATACGAGTCGAGTCCGCATACTGTGCGGACATGCTCGACGCCCCGCTCGCAGGTTCCCCGGTCTCGGCCGGGTCAACGGCAACCCCCTCCGAGCCTTCGCCGGGCGGCGTCGGGCAGTCCGTCTCACCCTTCCCCTGCTACTGCTGCTGCACCACCTGCGGCGCCTCGCATTGGGGGCCGGCGTGCAGTGAGTGCGGCGGCGTCGCGTTCCACAAAGATGGCTGCGGCGAGATCGAGGACGCCGACGAGGCCGAGGGCCTCCACATCCTCTCGATCGAGCCGGACTACTGCGACACCTACGGCCACAGCTACCGCGTCGCCTACTCGCTCGACGGCGCCACGGTGCGCGTCACCGAGTTCGCCCGCCAGGGACGCCACGACGACTGGTCGGTGGTCGGCGGGCAGGAGCTCGCCGAGTCACACTTCGCGTTCGGCGAGCTCGCCGAGATCATCACGGAGGAGGTCGAGGGGCGCGATGTCGCCACGGTCGCCGCCGAGAACCTGACGAGGGCCCGCGAGTGGCTGGCGTTCCGCGAGGGCGCGACGGAGCCGACGACGATCAAGATCCCGGTGCTCTCGCTCCGCGAGGTCGCTGACGAGTGGCTCCGCGAGCAGTCGATGCGGCAGGGAGGCGTGTGATGGCGGCGATCGACGCCGACACCTACCGCCGCATGGCGGCGCGCCTGCGCGACCGCGTGGCGTCGGGCCAGTACCCGTCGTCGCTCGTGATGTCGCGCCGTATCGGCGGCACCACCGAGATCCTCCGCTCGTCCAGGTACGCGGTGAGCGAGTCCGACCTCCGTGCGCACGTCGATCGCGCGCTGGCGTGCATCACGCAGCCCGACGCCGAGGTGATCGAGCGGCTCAAGGACGATGACCGCGCCGACATCGAGCGGTACGAGCGCAGGGCTGACGAGATCGATCGCGATCTGGCCGTTCGCATCGAGGTCGCCCTCATGACCGGCGACCCCAAGGCGAACGAGTCGATCGAGACGTACGAAACGACGCTCGGCCAGTTCCTCCGCGGCGACGGCGCTCGGTGGGGGATCGGGTACGACGACGTGAGCGGCCTGGAGGTCGGCGAGAGCGAGACGGTCCACGACCGCGACCACTACCAGCGACGGATCACGCGGCTGCCGGATGCGGTCGTCGAGCGCGAGGCGAAGGCGTCGTGACCCGCACCCGCACGCGCAAGACGGCGCCGCCCCGCGGCGTCCCCACGATCCCGCTCGCCGTCAACGCCAGCGTCGACCTCCTCCCCGACGTGCTCACCCGCCTCGGCTGGCGTCGTGTCGATGGTGCCATCTACGACCCCGCCGGCTGCAACCTCGGCGTGCTCACGGTGTTCGAGACGTGGGCGGCGCTCGAGGACCGTGGGCTCATCACGTGGCACGACAACGGGCGGCCGTACACGCGGCAGCGGTCGGTCGGGGACGGTGAGGCGGGGGCGAGGTGCCCGTGCGTCACGGCCGCCGGCGCCGACGTCATCCCGCTGGACACGCGACTCGCTCGCCAGCGGCGCCACATCGCCGAGTCGATGGCCGCCCGCGACGCCAAGCGCGCCGCAGCCGCCTCGACCTGCGAGACGCCCGAGGCGCTCGCCGACCACATCCAGCGATCGATCAACGTGAACGACGCGCGCAACGTCCTGGGCGAGATCGCCGACGAGATGCGCGCCGACGACCGACCGATTCCGCCGAAGGGGGCAGCCTAGTCATGTACGTCATCCGCAACCGATTCACGAACGTCGCGCTCTACACTAGCGATACGGCCACCTCACTCGCCGAGGCGCTGAGCGAGGTGCTAGCCAGGCACCGAGCGTGGCGCTACGGCGAGGGTGATGGATCGCGCGCCAACCTCGCGGGCGCCGACCTCGCGGGCGCCGACCTCGCGGGCGCCAACCTCGCGGGCGCCAACCTCGCGGGCGCCAACCTCGCGGGCGCCAACCTCGCGGACGCCAACCTCGCGCGCGCCGACCTCGCGGGCGCCGACCTCGCGGGCGCCAACCTCGCGCGCGCCGACCTCGCGGG
>ERZ761594.37-NODE-37-length-66146-cov-88.346870_pt1 | contig 66146 bp, 77 predicted proteins | sample MGYA00511036_ERZ761594 | MGnify/ENA primary metagenome ERZ761594 (study PRJEB28899, sample SAMN03785561) | bioreactor sludge metagenome | biome: EBPR Sludge; feature: EBPR Bioreactor; material: 0.22µm filtered reactor supernatant | place: Saint Lucia: Queensland... | reverse complement strand
CCGTTGCGGGATCGAACCCGTCTCGAGCACTTGCGACAACGAACACACGGCGGCGGCGTTGGGCCAGTCCGAAGTATTGGGCGTCCAGGGTCCGCCAAGCGATTGCACGCGCGGGTCCATACACAGCACCAGCGTTCGCCCATTTTCCCCCTGGCGCTCGAAGCGGCTCATCTTCTCCGGCAAGGCCAGCCAGAAAGCACCCGAAAGCATTGTCCTTGGTCGAGAGGACGCCGGGGACGTTTTCCCAGAAGACGATTGCGGGGGGGCGTCCGTCTCGAACGCGAACAAAGTCGATTGCATCGGCAAGCTCCACGAATTTCAGGGTCAGGTTTCCGCGCTCGTCGGCGAGCGATTCGCGCAGGCCGGCGACGGAGAACGCCTGGCAAGGGGTGCCGCCCGCGAGCACGTCCGGGGCATCGACTTCGCCGGTCATCACGCGCTTGGCGATGGTCGTCATGTCGCCGAGGTTCGGCACGGTCGGGTAGTGGTGCGCGAGGACGGCGCACGGGAACGGCTCGATCTCGGCAAACCATGCGGCCTGCCAGCCGAGCGGATGCCAAGCGACGGATGCGGCCTCGATGCCGCTGCAAACAGATCCGAATTTCACGCCGCCTCCTTCCGCTTCGACGCCCCGGTATTCGGCGGCGGCGGCAAGTTCGACACCGGCCGCGATTCGGCCCATTCCTGCACCTCGCGCTCCAGGCGCTCGATGGTTGCGGTAGACAGGGCGACAGCCTGGGCGACGGTGGGAAGGTCCAGGAAAACCGGGGTGATGGGGATCTTCTTCGCGCTCATGCTGCACTCCCCGTGAGTCCCGCTTTCTCGACCTCGATCTTGATGCACGTCTCGTCCAGGTAGGCGCGGGCCTCCCGAAGAGTGAGCGAGCCGGCGAGCTTGCGGAGCACGATCGAGCACGCGCGCACGTCGTCGATGTCCTGCTGGGTGATCTCGTCGTCGAGCTCGAGCAGGCGCGCGAAGCGGGTGATGGGCTCGGTCTGAACGTCCGGCCAGCCCTTGCGCCGCGCGGCGACCTCGTAGAACTCGGCAATGCCGCGGATGGCCTGGGCGCTGTTGTGCCAGTCGTTCGTCCCAGGATCGTAGAGGACCGGCTCGCCGCCGGAATACTCGGCGGTGCCGTCGATCTCGAGCTTGGCGAGGATGCGATCGAGCGGCGCCCACACGCCGTGGATGTTCCATGGGATCAGGCGCAGCGGCAGATCGGCGCGGCTGGGCTTCTGGCGGGAAGCGCGCGGCGCGCGCCGCATCGCCTTCTCGAACTTGCGGCGGTCGGCGCGGGATAGCGATATTGGTTGGCTGTTCATGTAGAAATCCTGTTGTCCATGTCCAAGGCTTGCGTGCTGCGGCGCGTTAAATGGCAAGCGCCGCCTGCCGCGCTCTTCGTTCCCATGCGTGGGCGCTGTCACGTCGTCGGCTCCTGAAGAGGCAGGGGTTGCTGCGGCGAGAGCAGCGCGAGGTGCGCCGCTTCCCCGCAAACGGAAAGGTGGTAGTCGAGCAGGCGCAGGCCGTCGTGGAACTCGACGCTGCGCCCGATCTCTTCGCGCGCCATCTGGCCGAGCCAGCCGGCATGCTTGCCGAGCTTCCGCGATGCGGCCTGCAACTGGATGCCGTGCGAGCGCAGGTTGAGGGCGACGCGCTGCCAGTCGATGCGGATGCTCGGGGCAGGCATTACAGGGCTCTCCAGGCGGCGCCGTGGCCGTGGCGAAGGAACGGGATGTCGTCGTTTCCGAAGTCACCGAATCCGCCCTGGCTGCTGCCGGACTGCTGCGGCCGGGCGGGTGCGGCGGCCGAGCGCGGGGCTGGTGCGCGGGTTTCTTGCTGCTGCCCGTCGCTGGCGAACTCGATCGAGAGGACGCGGCCGACGAGTTTGTACCCGGTGCCGTTGCGACCCTCGAAGGTTTCGATATGCGGCTCCTCGAGCACGACGTCGACCTGTTTTCCCTTGAGCAAATGGGGGGCGAGTGATTCGGCGCGCTTCCCCCACATAGATGCCTCGATCCACTGCGTAGGGCGCTTGCCGTCGTCACCCTTGCGGCCGTAGTTGAAGGCCAGCGAGAGGTTGGCGACGGGTTCGTTGCTGGCGGTGTAGCGCAGCTCGGCGTCTTTGCCGATGCGGGCGAGTCCGGTGAGGATCATTGCGTTGCTTCCTGAGTGGTTGATGCGGCGTTCTTCTTGACCCATCCGGCGCCGCGCCGGGTGTAGCCGAGCATGGCGGCGGCAATGGGATCGAGGATGGGGCTACGGCGGTTCTTGAAGGTCGTGCGCTTGCGGGCGATGGCGACCTTTTCAGGGTGGGCGGTGCGCCAGCGCTCGCACTTCTCGGCGTTGGTCATGTTCTGCGGGCGCGGCACATCCACGCCCGCGCCCCAGCGGTAGGTCGGCATCGCCGGTCCTTGCATGCTGCGGGTCCAGTCGGCGACGTGGATCTCGCCTTTCCGGTAGAGCTTGCGCAGCGTGTCGTGCGCCCAAGTGCGCGATGCGTCGGGGGCCATGGCCCACACGTCGCGCCATGTGAGAGCCTCGCCGGATTGCAGGCGGGCGCGCACCTGGGCGCTGATGCGCTTGAGATCGGGGCGGATCATGCCGACCACCAATCCACGCCGCGGCGGGCGCAGCCGACCGGAACCAGCGCATAGACGGCCGCCCACGGTGCGCCGGTGCGGATCAAACTCATCGCGGCTTCTCGGGCCTTGTCTTCGGAAAGGAGCGTGCGCGGCTTGCGCTTGCTGGCGCGCACGAGGTAGCCGGCGGCCGTGTAGCGATCCTGGCCCGACAAGCAAGTGGCGCCGCGCATCGCTTCGCGTTGCAGGCCCTCGAGCTGGTTGCGCAGATCCACGACCACTGCGGCCTGCTTGAACAGCTCGGCGTCCTGCATGCTGACCTTGTGCTGCAGGTCGTCAATCTTCCCGACGACATCGTTGATGCCGTCTTCACCGACTGCGGCCATCATGGCCGCCTCCCACTTCAGGCATGCGCGTTTGTGGGCCTCGCCGAGGTCGTAGATGGCGCGGATGTGCTCGACCAGTTCGTCCTGCATCAGCCGGCCCTCGCTATCGCCCACTGCCGCGCGGATGTCGGCCAGCACGCCGATCAGGTGCAAGTGCGCGCGCTGCTGGTCCTGCTCGGCATCCGACGATTCGCTGAACGCCACGCTGCTCGGGTCGTACTTCGGCGGCGGGATCTGCGGCGGGACGGGCGGCAGGACGCGGAAGATCTTCGCGGCGCGCGTGCCCTGCCGCATGCCGGCCGGCAGAACGGATTCGCTGATGATGGATGGGGTGCGATCGTCGGGCGATTCCGGCGCAACGTTGCCAGCGGGGACCTCGAGCGGAACAGCAAGCCAGTACACGAGCTCCTTCTTTTTGCCGCGCTGCTCGCATTCGACTTGGCCGTCGGTGCGCATGGCGTTGAGTTCCCGGACGACCACGGAAGGGGTGTCGCCTTTACCGATGGCCTGAGCGATGCCTGCGGCCGTGTCTTCGCCAGCAGCGAGGCGATCGGCGATCCGTGTACGCAAGGGGGTGTTGTCGCGGGCGTTCACGATGCGGCCTCCTCGCCATTCAGTAGGCGCTCGATGTCCTCGGCTTTCCACACCAGGAAGCGATTCCGCAGTTTGATGGGGCGCACGCCAAAGTAGTGCCCATCGCGGCAAAGGGCGGAGCGCAGTGTTTGCGGGCGGATGTGCAGGGCGGCTGCGGCCTGCTCGGTTGAAAGGGTGAGGGGCTTGGTCTGCTCGGCGGCCCTGTCACGCGGCGCGGGTCTGTTGGGGGCGCTCATTACACAGCCTCCCCGGCGCCCGGACGCAGGGCTTCAACCTGCTTGGCTGCCTGGGTCTTGGCGCCGTAGGCGATGCGCAGCAGCATTTGCACCGGGCGCGGGATGTTGCGGCCGGACTCGTAGCGACTGCCGGCGGACTGCCCGACGCCGACAACTGACCAGAACCGCGACTGGTTCAGGCCAGCCTTCTGGCGCATGGCGAGGGCGACTTCGCCGGTGATGGGGGTGAGCTTGGGGGCTTTGGTGGTCATGCTGCGTTCCTCATGTCTTGAATGGCGAAGTAGACGTCGCGGCAGGCCTGCACATCGGCCATTGCGCTGTGGGCGTTCTCCAGGTCGCGGCCTGTGAAGTGGCGGTAGGCTTCCCCGAGGTTCGGTGTCTTGTGATGGAATCGACCGACGGCACGCATGCGGTCGGTGGGTGGGATTGCGCAGATCGGCGTAGCCAGGCGGGCGGTGCACTCGGCGCCACCTTCCTTCCAGACGTCAGGCATAGGCTTGGCCCATTCCTCGACGACGTGGTTCTGGTGTCGCATCAGCGCGATGCGGATGATCCGGGCATCGAACTGCTCGTTATGAGCGACGCGCGGCCGGTGGAACCAGAGCTCCATGAACATCTCGACGGCCAGCTTCTCCTGGACGCCGACCGCCTCCGCACGCTCGGTTGTGATGCCATGCACCGCGGCAACCTCGCCGGGTATCGTCCATCCGGCCGGGCGAACGATCACGTCCATGCTGGCGATGGTCTGGCGCGAATCGGGGTCGACCAGCAACGCGGCGAGCTGGACGATGTGGGGCTGGTGCGGCGCTTCGGACGGAGCCTTGAAGTCGGGCAGGCCGGTTGTCTCGGTGTCGTAGAATAGGATGGGCTTCATGCTGCCTCCTTGATTTCTCCGCGCGCCACGGTCGTCAGGTGACGGATCAGCGCCGAGCAGATCCGCGCAACGTCGCTCTCGAGATACAGCACCGCGGCGCGCTCCTTGCCGGCCGGCTGGATGCCGAGCTGGGCGAGCCCGGCCACACTCAGGGCGATCGGCGACAGGCGCTGATTGATCTGGCCGAGCGTGATCCGCGCGCCGGTATCGGCCGGCTGTTCGGCTTGCTGCGGAGCCGGGGCGGACATCGCTTTGAGTTCCGCTGCATGCTTTGCGGCATCGGCCTGCATCGCCTGTTCGCGCGCCTCGGCCTCAGTGCGTAGCCGGATGCGCTCGGCTGCCGACGCCTCAAGCGCCTTGGCTTGCTCTTCCGCGCGAATCCGCTCGCGCTCGGCTTGGGCGATGCGCTCGGCCTCACGCTGCGCCTTGGCTTCTTCCTCGCGGCGGATCTTCTCGCGCTCGGCCTCCAGGCGCTTCGCCTCGGCGTCTGCGCGCTGCTGCCTGCGCATCGCGTAGAGCGCGGCGAAGTCGTCGGGCGCCTTCGTGCAGATCGCGCCGAAGTCGGGCAGCAGACTCATGTCCTCGACCGTCTTGCGGTTGGCGTCGATGCGGTCGGCGATAGCGTTGGCTTCGATCTTGGCGTTGGCGAGTGCGGTCGATACCTTGTCGCGCATGCTGTCCAGGCTCTTGAGCCCTTTCACGGCGTCGGCGAAGTACGACACGCCCACGGCAGGAATCCACTCACCGCCGACGCGCCGGCACAGGGCGGACCAGTGATCGCCATACGCCTTGCGTGCCTGAGCGACGATCTCGGCCTTCCGATTCTCCTTCTCCGCCTTCACCAGCTTGTCGAGCGTGAGCCGCTTCTGCCGGGCCTCTTCCTTGATCGCGTCGATCGTGCGGAACAGCGATTCGATGCTGTCCGTCTGCGACAGCGCGTGCTGCTTCGCGGCATCAAGCCGGTCCTCGACTTCCTTGCACCACTTCACCGTCTTCTCGGCGTCGGCGAAGTCGGCATCGGTCTGGAGGTCGGTCTTGATCCCGCCGAAGACCGCCAGGGCGTGTTCGCGGAACGCGGCCAGGTTGCTTGCCGTCACCATGCCGGTGACTTCGATCCGCAGCGCAGGAAGTGCCTCGGGGGCCGCGCCTGCCGGTTTCACGGTCTCGGGCTCGGGCGCATATGCGGCCACGTCCTCGGCGAACTGCGCCCAGCCCGCGACGATGCGCTCGCGCAGCGCGGGATGCGACTCGTACCACACGCCGAACGTGTTCTCCGGCGTGCCGTCGCTGGCCGTGAAGTAGATGCGATCAGCGCCCGACACCATCAGCTGCTGTTCCATCTGGACGGTGTAGTGCTCGTCCAGCGTGCCGGCCTCGACCGCGGCGCGCAGATCCTGGTTCAGCAGCTTGGTTTCCCAGCCCACATCGCCCATCATCGTCAGACCGTCCATCGAGGCCAGCAGCGGAAGGCCGTTGACGTCAGCGGTCATCGTGATCGGGTAGAGGTCATCTCCGAGATGGCTTTCCACGATCGGGCGCGCTGCGGCTTCTGCCTCGTGCCCGGCGTCGAAGCGGCGCTGCGTGCCGGCGTCGATCTCTTCGGCCAGGCCGGTCGCTTTGCGCTTGATGAGGTCGGCGCGCGTCTGGTACTTCGACACGCCGAGCATCGCGCTCGCCTCAGAGGCGGTGTAGTGCTTGGCGCGCAGGGTATGCCACGCCTCGGAGCCCTGTGCGCACTCGTGCGTGATGCGGTTGGTGATGGTGATGTTCATCGTGCGGCCTCCGTGCTTTCGTAGTCTTCAATCCAGCCGTCGTCATCGGCCTGGGCGTTCTGCTCGGGCGCGTCGATGATTTCGGGGGGCGTTTCCTGCTTGGGTTGCGCTGCGGCGCGAATCGCGGATTTCTGAGCGTCGGACAGCACGCCCTTGGTGCTGACGATCGCAATGATCTGGTCGGCCGTCTTGGCGCCGGACTGCATCAGGGCGGACCACTTCGGCAGGTTGTCGGCGAAAGCCGATTGCGAGTAGTCGGGCAGGGCGGCCGGCGCTGCGGCTTGTGCTTGGCGGCTGCTGACGACCTCGGCGGCGCCCATGTCCTTCTCAATGATGCGCTCGGCCTCGTCCTGGTCGTAGATGCCGCCATATCCAAAGGCCATCCGAGCGCACTGAATCATTGCTTTGTGCCGCAAGAACCGTTTCGGGTGTGTCTGCCACGGGCCGATAACAGGCCCGAACTTGCCTTTGAATGGCTCGCGGTATGTTTCGTCCAGGTACTCACGAATGATGACCGGGCGAGCCCGATCTTTCCGGTACATAGCACACTCAATCCATGCCGGCGCGTCGCTGTTGGCTCCAGGCATCCTCACCATCTCGTCGGACTGTGAGAACTCCATGCCGTCGAATTGAGGGTTGTCGTTGATGATTCGCGCCCAGCCATCCACGCCAACAACCGGGACAATCCCGTTGTTTTTGTCGGGGAAGGCGTAAATCTCTTTCGTCCATGGGTTCAGGCCGTACTGGTTTGCGACAACCATCAGCGCAGTCATCTGCGCGTTGGTGACTTCGCCCTTGAAGGCAGTAGCCTTCAGCGTTTCAATCAAGTCGCTGCCGTCATCGCCCATGTCCAGCTTTGCCGCCAGCTTGCTGGTCAGCGTTGTCAGTGCGGTGCTCATTTCAATTTCTCCAGCCATCGGTCAAATGCGATCCGGCTTTCGCCGTTCCGCTTCCTGTGCTCCGGGTGCGCCGCCTCAAACTGCCGGCGCTTCTGTTCGACCCACTCGGAGAGGGTCAGGTGACGGCCGTCGGTGCGGCGGTCATAGGCTACGATCCGCGTGATGTGCGGCGGCAGGACGGTGGCGTTGCGCTGGACCGTCATGAAAGCCACCACGGCATCGTTGCCAGTGCGCCGACGAAGGCCACGAAGACCGCGACGCCGATCACCGCGTCGCGCAACTCGACCCGCTCGCTCCGGTCGGCGACGAATGGGATGCGCCGTTGCTTGCGCGGCGTCTCGCGCGGAAAACGAAAGTGATCCGGGTTCGCGCGCTCGATGCGCTGCAACTGACGTTCGCGCCTGAGCTTCATTTGCTCACTGATGGTCTGACTCATGACTCGTTGTCCTTGTCCTGCCGGTTGATCCGAAAGAGGCGCGCGACCAGGAGCCCGGCCCCGAGCCACACGACAAACACCACGCCGATCAGCGCTACGCCGTTCATGCGAATGCCCGCCGAAACTCTGCGCGGTCGGCCGCGCGATCTTCTTCGTGCCGGCGGCGCTCCTCGCGCTGCTTCCGCTCCAGCTCTTGTTCGGCCTCGCGCTCTGCCAGCTCGGCGAGCACGCGACGGATCGCCTTGTCGGTCGCCTGAAAGTGAGCGATCGGATCGCCGCTGCAGTACGCAGCCGTGATCGCGGCGTATTCTTCGTCGTAGAGACACACCCCAGCCTCTCCGGCCCTGTTCGTTTCCTTGGCCCACTGATCGACCAAGCTCCGCGCCATTGCTTCCAGCGCAATCGCGTGAAGTTCGGGGTTGTTCTCGCTGCGGTGCATGTCCATCTCCTGGTGGATCCCTTCGAGAAAAAACCCGGGCGCGGTCTTCGCGGAGTCGCCCGGCAATCCAGCCGCGTCTGGCGCTTCTCTTGGGGAGGTGATCGGTGTCATCCCTGCGCCTCGACGAACTCGCCGGCATCGGTGACGCGGTAATTGACGTTCGGCTCGATCCCGCCCTCGCCGACGTAGGCAACAGCGATGCGGTAACGCTCTCCGTCGTGGTAGGTCAGGGCGATTGCCCCGCCGGCACCGGCTCGCGCAGTTGATCCAGGCGATGCGGCGACGCAGACGCAGTTTTCGCCCGAGGCGGCGAGCTGGCTGCAATAGCCCGAGGCGGCGAGCTTGCTGTAGTCGCCCGAGGCGGCGAGCTGGCTGCGGTAGCCCGATGCGGCGAGCTGGCTGCAATAGCCCGAGGCGGCGAGCTTGCTGTCGTTGCCCGAGGCGGCGAGCTTGCTGTAGTCGCCCGAGGCGGCGAGCTGGCTGCAACAGCCCGAGGCGGCGAGCTTGCTGTCGTTGCCCGAGGCGGCGAGCTTGCTGCCGTCGCCCGAGGCGGCGAGCTGGCTGCAACAGCCCGAGGCGGCGAGCTGGCTGCAATAGCCCGATGCGGCGAGCTTGCTGCCGTCGCCCGAGGCGGCGAGCTGGCTGCGGTAGCCCGATGCGGCGAGCTGGCTGTCGTTGCCCGAGGCGGCGAGCTTGCTGTCGTAGCCCGATGCGGCGAGCTGGCTGCGGTAGCCCGATGCGGCGAGCCGGCTGTCGTAGCCCGAGGCGGCGAGCTTGCTGCCGTCGCCCGAGGCGTCCACCCCTGGCTTGAGCGCAAAAGCGTCCTTGCACAGCCCCATCAGGTACGCGACGCCATCTCTGATGATCTGCGGCAGCGCGATTTCTGCGCTGATCGTGATGCGCGCCGCGGAGATCTTTGAGTCGTCGTCGTGACGGCTGAAATCCCCGCCCATCTCGACCACCGCATACCGGCTGTCGAGCGGGTAGTAGCTCCACACATCGAGCGGGTTTCCACAGGCGTGGAAGCCACTTTCGCACGCCTTGACCGGCCCGTCGTGCTCGTAGGTCTTGCCGACCTCGAACTGAAAACCGCGGCACTGCATGTTCTGGTCGAACGCCTTGTAGGCGCGGATCGGCCCTGCGGTGGTGGCGGTGGTGGCGGTGGTTTCGGTCGGCGCCTGGGTGGCGTCGTGCTGTTCGGCTTGCGTCATCGTGGTCTCCCCTCGCGGTAGTGCGTTGGGATGGATCTTGATACGCGATCACATCATTGTCAATACGCAAACGCATTTTTTGTGCGACACTTCACCTACTCGCTCATCCGAGCGGGATCAATCAACGAGAGGTGTCACATGGAGCAGAGAGAAGGAGGGCAGGCAGCATGACCCCACAGAACACCGCCCCCGCCAACCTGCCGCGCCTGCGGTCACGTCGCCCTGGTGAGCATCACCCAGGGCCAGCGCGTCGAGCGTTACGACCGCTGCGAGCATCCGAGCGGGCCTCATCCGATGCACGAGGGCTGCCCATGGATGGCGGCGAAGACACAAGGAGCGACGGAATGACCATGAAAGACAAGGATTACGTGTTCGGCCCGCTGCCGAAAAAGAAGCGCGCAGTGTTTCATCATCCGCTCGGCTTTGAGCTGTACGACGGGCTTGCTATGGACCTGCATGCAATGACGTTCGCGGAGCAGTGCGTGAAGGCCGAGCGCGAAGCCTGCGCGAAAGTGTGTGACGACATGGCGGGCAGCGACTACCTGCCGCACCAGCTCGCCGCAGCAATCCGAGCGCGAGGCGAGTCATGACCACCCTCTACAAGAAAGTCGGCCGGCGCTACCGCCCCGTCGCCGAGTACGAGGAATGGGACAGCTACCCCGCTGGCGCGCGGGTCGATGAGGAGGTGCGCCATGGCTGAATTGGATCTGGACGCGCTGGAGCAGGCGGCGCGCGAGGCGGGAGGGGGATGCTGGTTCTCAGCTGGCTGGACAGCCGGCAGTCGCGGCTTTGAGGTTGGAGACCTGAAATCGCGTGATCGCATCTGCTCCGACGCCACCGAGCGTTGCGCGGAATTCATCGCTGCCGCAAACCCCGCAACCATTCTCGAACTCCTCGACCGCCTCGAAGCGGCTGAGAAAGAACTTGCTGAACTGCGCAGCAGTATGAAGTTCCGCACAAGCCTGATCGGGCGAACTGAAGCGGAGCGCGACACCCTGCGCGCTGAGATCGAGGCGATGGAGAAGAGAAATGAACGACCGTGAATTGCTTGGATGGGAGAGCGAAGCGCAGCAGCATATTCCGACCATCGAAATTGAGTTCGAGCCGGTTTCACCGGATGCACCGAACGACGCAAAGGGCTGGCAGGACCGAGACCGCCTTGCTGTCATGCTTACACCGGAGATCAAGCCATGAGTGACGAGAATTTTTGGTCTGAACTGAAGCGCCACAAAAAAGAAAAATTTGACGCGGATCGCCGTACGTTCTTGTCGAAAGCTGTCGCCGACGACGATGGCGGGTGGACAAAGCACACTGAGTACCACTGGTCACGCTTTGTCGCAGGCGAGCGGCTTGACTACTGGCCGAGCCGAAAAAAGTTTCAATGGCGCGGGAAGGTACTGCGAGGGGATGTCATGAAAATTGTCCGAGCAACACCGGAGGCCAAGCCATGAAGATTTTTCGAGACTTGTTTGGAAGACCTGCGCCCGTCGGCGTAATCAAAACTCTCGAGGTTTTGGATTGCTCCGACCTCATGGAGCTGGCAGGTATGTACGGCGAAGCGCGCGAGCGTGGAGACACTGAACTGATGTCCCTCATCAATACGAGGATGGGCGTTGTTATTCACGAACAAGGTTTGGCTGCGCCAAAGGAAGCGCCATGACCCCCACCGAAACCGCCTCCATCCTGCGCCAGTTCAACGAGTGGCGCCGCGCGCCCTCAGATGGGTGGCGTGAACACCCAACGTCAAAAGAGATCACCAATGCGATTAACACGGCGGTCGAGATGATCGGGCGCATGGAGAATATGAAGGCCGCCTTGCGGCAGCACCACAAGAACGTCATGGGCGAAGGGCTTGATCCTTCCCACCCGCTAACCAAGCTGCGCGTATCCGCTTACCAGCAGACCAACCTATACGCAAATACAATAGCCTCGCTGGAGGAATCGAAATGAAGATTGGGGCGCTGACGCTTTTCCAGAGGATGCACGCTAACGGGAGGCCCTGCCAATCTGTACTAATTGCGGCACTGCACTGGAAGTGGTCTCTCACTTGGAGATGGCATTTAAGCTGGCACCCCGGCCTCTCCGGAAAGGTAGGCCCTTACTTTATGCGCACGTATCGGTACAGCCCAGGATTAAACTTCCATGCGGGGTTAAACATGCCTGTTATCGGATCGTTTTCTATTCAAACGCAGCCGAACATGCCACTCAAGAAAAGGAATCAAAAATGACCGATCACGCCAACGAACTGCGCCGCTACTCGCGCAAAATCGGCCACCCGGCAGGAGACGTGCCCAGCGTGATGCTGGCTGCGGCGGATGAGATCGAGCGGCTGGCCGCGAGGCTCGAAGCGGCTGAGAAAGATTCGGCGCACCACAAGGCACTGGCCGAAAGTGCCCTGCGGGTTGCGAAGGGATGGGAAGGCAAGTGCAGAGAACTGCGCACCAAAATCGAAGCGGCTGAGAAAGAGCGTGAGATCGACGAGCAGCGTATTGCTGACCTCATGGCCGAGTTGAACCGTGTTGGCCATGAAAACGACGCCCTGCGCACCAAGATCGAGCACATGGAGAATCAGGAGCCGGCTGCAGAATGGCTGCCCTTGGATAGCGGCGAAGACACAAGGAGAGATTGAAAATGGCTGAATGGAACCTGCTGCCTTTTGAAGAAGCGAGACTGAGGCGCATTGCGACTGACGAAGCGCTGCTCGCAAAAGACGATCATGGCTATTTGCCGAAAACTCCAGAAGAGGCAGAGCGATTCAGCCCACACGAATGGGTGCTTGAAGCGATGCGTCACGCCTATTCGCTTGGGCGCGTTGCGGGCGGACACATGGCGCGCGAAGAGATCCGCAAAGCGCTCGGCGTGAAGTCATGACCACCCTCTACAAGAAAGTTGGCCGGCGCTACAAGCCGGTCGCCGAGCATGAGCACACGAGGCCGCACCGAGCCGATCAAGCAGCGGCCGTGCCGCTGCATCCACCCACTGAAGGAGTTCTCAAAATGACAATCGACATCAACAAGCTGCGCCGACTGACGCAAGCAGCAACGCCGGGGCCGTGGGTCAATTACGGACGCCAACCAAGTGCGGCAGGGCTTCCGTATTCAGCGGTGGCTGCAAAGACGCTGCTAGTACGAGTGTACTCTGAGGCTTACGGCGATTTTGAACAAGAAACGGCAAACGCGGAGTTTATCGCCGCAGCCAACCCCGCAGCAGTCTCCGAGCTGCTCGACCGGCTCGAAGCGGCTGAGAAGGAACGCGACGCCCTGCGTAACGAGATCGCATTCGTCAAAGAGGTAGAGTTCCCCCGGAAAGCGCAAGCAGTCGCAGACGCCTGGAAAGGGAAGTGCAAACGACTCGAAGTGGAGCACGACGCCCTGCGCGCCAAGATCACAGAAATGGAGCAGCAGGAGCCGGTTGCGTGGGCGGACGCTTTCGGCGAGCCGTTTAGACAAAAGAGCGAGATAGACGGAGTGGCTTCACCGCTCTACGCCCTCCCCGGCGCACAAGCACAGAACGTGCCGAAAGCGGTCGCGTATCTCGACATAGGGGCGGGCGGCTACATGGACATCGGCACCGACCTTACAGACGAAGAGCTCGCTACCCTCCCCAATGGCCGGCACATGCTGGGAATCGTCGGAACCTACGGCGTGGATGGGTACGTGCCGGCACAGCCGGCGCCGATCGAGATGAGCATCACCACCGGTGCTCTTTCTGAAATGTTTTTGAGACTGGACGGGCATGACAAGGCCCAGCCCGGATATGAGTGGCGCAAAGGGTGGAACGATGCCATCCGGCAGGCTATGGATTATGCGCAGCCCACGCCGATCGTGCCTGATCTGCTGGAGGCACTGAAAGACATGGTCAATTTAGTGGAATTGATGTGCCCTTTTGATGGGCCGCAGCAGCGCAAGGCCCGCGCAGCAATCGCCCGCGTCACCGGAGAGCAGCCATGACCATCAAGATCGAGGCCGGTCAGACTCACACAGTCGCCGGCTACCCGTTCGTGCGCTGCGTGGCGAATCTTGCCGACGATGAAGGCTGCGGATACCAGACGGAAGGCTGGCGCCCTGGCTGTACGCTCGAAACCGACGAAAACGCCGGAGGCTATTTCCCCGAGAAACATTACGTCGCCGATGGCGTTGGCTCAATGGTCCTCGATGTCGTTGCGACCTTCAAGCCCGGACGCTTCCCCGAGCGGGTTTTCTATACGCGCCGCTGGGTCGATCCAGACGGGCGCGAGTTCGGGAAGCCCAACAAGTTGCGCGTCACCACTGCCGCGCATTTCCGCGGCCTGCTCAAAGGCTATCGGCATGATTTTGAGGTGAGCGAATGACTCCCGCCAAAGTAATCGCGCGCCTTCGCAGGCTGGCAGAGGACTGGCGCCGCGAAGAGGCGCGGCTCTGCGAGCAGTTTGGAGACGTGATCGCCTCGCAAAGCATGCGCGCACGACAGATCAAAGACACGCAGGCGATTGACGCGGCGATCGAGATGATCGAGCGCCTTGAATCCGCCGAGAAAGAGCGCGACAACGCCAACGCTGCAGCCGTGAACATCGCGCTGGAAGCGGAAAGGCTGCAGTGCGAGAACGATGCCCTGCGCGCCAAGATCACAGAAATGGAGAAGCAGGAGCCGGTTGCTTGGCTAGATGATGGAACCTGTCGAGCAGGGAGCGATTCGACCGCGCTACGGATCGTCACGGAAGCGACCAAACAAGACATGCCGGCATCAGTAGCCGCGTCGTTTTCCGTCCCGCTCTACGCCCTCCCCGGCGCAAAAGGAGAATGAAATGGACCACCTGATTGACGACAACGACCGACTGAAACCGTGCCCGTTCTGCGGAGGGGAGGCCACCTTCGACCATGACGACAACGGATGGAACTGGATTGAATGCTTGGCTTGTGGCGCCTCCACTAACGCACGAGTGAGCGCAATGGACGATTGCAAGCCGCTGCTGCTCGAACAATGGAACAAGCGCGTGCCTTCTGAAGTTCAGCCCGCGTCGAGCGTGCCAACTGGCTGGAAGCTAGTACCGATTGATCCCACACGAAACATGCTGGACATCATGGACCTCGGGAGCAATATGCTGTACCGCTACCGTGCACTGCTCGCAGCAGCACCGGAGGCCAAACTATGACATACCCACAACAATTACCCGAAAAGCCGGAAGGCTGGACGCGCAGCCTCATCTGCCACTTCAACTACGGAGCGGATGGCGGATCGGCCACCTACAGCGTCAAAGACGCAGACGGACAAGAGATGCCCTTCGTCTACGGGTACGACACCCGAAAGCCGCCCGCCAAAGGCTTCAAGCTCCCCGGAGATGAGGCGATTATGACTTGGGAGCAACTTCGCGCCAGGTGGCCTGAGTGGGTGCGCGAACAAGAGCAGACAGCACCGGAGGCCAAGCCATGACCAGAAGATCTCTCGCAGTCGCTGCCGCTATGGCGCTCGCCATGTCACAGCCCGTATTCCGACACTCAGCACGGCGCGAGCCGAACGACTACTCGCCACCCCGCCACGCATCGCACGACGCCGAGCACATCGCCAAGGCCGAAGCCAAGCGGGCGCGGAAGGCGGCGAAGCGGGCGAAACAGATGGAGGTCAAGCCATGAATCATCCCGACTTGATGACCGAGATTGCAGAGATCATCACCGACATGCGGCGCATCGAGTACGACAGAAACGACCCCATGCGGCACTGCAAAAGCAGCGCGAAGCGACTTGCCGGAAAGATCCTTTCCGATGCCGCCCAGCAGGCCCGCGAGGCCCTCTTGGTCGTGAACGAAATCGGCTATGCGCAAGGACACGCAGAGTCGGACGCGGAAGCCAAGCCGTGATCGACCACGCAAACGAACTGCGGCGCCATTGGAGAAGGTGATAGGCCCAGCCGTTCAATCTGACGGACCAGCGACTCCGGCAGCGGCGCGTCGCCGCGCAACTGGCTCTCCGTCAGGCCGTAGGCGCCCGCCAGCTTTCGCACGGTCGGCGGGCGCGGGTCTCCGTGCTTCCCGGTGAGGAAGCGGTTGATGGTCGCCTGGGGCACGCCGCTGCGGGACTCCAGCCCGTAGGCGTTCTCGTCGGCAAGTGCCATCAAGGCTTTTAGCAGGGTGCGCATGTCCATAGGGTGACGATACGACGACGTATAAGCGCCGGCAAACACGCGATCGTATTGACGCCGATGCGGTCGCGTATCACAATGGGGCATGGAAATCAAAGCCGCCCTCCTCGAGATCTCCGCGCACGGCATGAGCGACGCGGAAATCGGCGCCGCCATCGGCGCTCCTCAATCGGTCGTTACGCGCCTGCGCAACGGCGTGCACAAGACAACGTTCTGGGAGCGCGGGCAGGCCATCGTCGCGCTCGCCGAGCGATTGCGACAGGCAGGACAGACCGAACCAGCAAAACAGGAGGCCGCGTGATGCGCGACGACGAAATCCACTTTTCAAGGCACGCCGTCGACTCAACCGACGAGGCCATGGACATGACGTTCTCCATGCGCATCCCGCACGACCTGAGGATTCTGGCGGGGCGCAAGGCGCGTCTGATGGGGCTGTCGCTCTCGGAATACACGCGGCACCTCCTTTGGCGCGCAGTCGATGAGGACACGCTACCGGAGGCCGAAGAGGCAAAGGTATTGCGAAAGGGTGATGTCGCCTGACCCGAATGGGGCGACAAAACAAAGCCCCGCTGTCATCGGCGCGGGAACGCCTCGGCGGGGCTGGAGCAAGCGGAGAAGATCATGTCAAAAAAATCGCATGAAGTAAAGCAAAAGCGCGAATGGGTTTCGCGATCCGAGTTTTCGGAGCAGTACAGGAGCCCTGCCTGGCAGAAGCGGAGGCTTGAGCGTCTCGACGCCGCCGGATGGGAGTGCGGGAGCTGTGGTGATAGCGAAAGCCAGCTTCACGTTCGCCACACGCGCTACGTCGCCGGACGGAAGGTCTGGGATTACAGCGACGAGGAGCTGCAGGTCCTGTGCGAAGCCTGCCACTCAGGCGCTCATGCACTCAAGGAGCGGCTTAACGAGGCGCTCGCGTCCATCCCTGGGTTTGACCTGGGGAAGGTGGTGGGCTATGCGCTTGCCGCTGCCGCTACTAACCGACTTGACTGCGCCGGAAACGAGGGGGCGCTGACTCTTTCTACCAACGAGGAAGTTTTTGGGGCCGCAGATTATTTCGGCGTCGATTGGCATGAGATTTTCAAGATCGGGGCGCAAGGAGGGCGGCCGACTGCGCGCCGGCTTATCGACTTAAGGATGCGCAATGCGATGGCCTGCAGTGACCCAAAAAACGCGGGGTCGCAATGAGCATCAAGGTGATGTCATTCGTGTGGGACGGGTTCCCGGCATCAGGTAGCGAGATGCTTGTGATGCTCGCGCTTGCGGACTGGTGCAACGACGAAGGCGGAAGCCTGCACCCGTCGATGCGCGCGGTCGCCGAAAAGGTCCGTGTATCGGAAAAGCAGGCACGACGGATCGTCCACGGCCTCGAGGAGGCTGGATACATCAAGGTCGTTGGCAATGCGAACGGTGGCGCGCCCGGCTCGACGAAGCAGTACCAGCTAAATATTGCGAAGCTCAAAGCGCTGGCGGATCGCAAGGCGGCGCAAAAGACCCCTCCCGCCGATGTCACCCCTCCCGCCGATGTCACCCCTCCCGCCGATGTCACCCCTCCCGCCGATGTCACCCCTCCCGCCGGCGGGAGGGTAGGTCTCCCACCAGTGGGAGGGTACGGCTCCCATGGGTGTCCCGAGACGGCTCCCATGGGTGGGAGCCAAACCGTCAGTGAACCACCAGTGAACCACCAGTTAACCGTCAAGGGTGCGGCGACGGTTGCTGCAGACCCCGTTGCCGAAGTTATCGACGCCGCTGAAGCGGCATCGAGCCCGAAGAGGCGAAAGTCTTCGCTGACGCCGCAGATGCAAGAGGCGTGCAGGGCGACTTGGGAGTCGTACTGCGACTCCTACGCCGGCCGATATGGGGTGGCGCCGGTGAAGAACGCGAAGGTTGCCGGCATGGTGGTCTCGTTCGTCAAGCGCGTCCCCACGACGGAAGCGCCGGACATCGCAGCCTGGTACGTGCAGCACCCCGGGCGTTTCTACGTCGAGCGAGGGCACGTCTTCGACCACCTCCTCAAGGACGCCGAGAAGTTGCGAACCGAATGGGCCACCGGCCGCGTCGTCACAACGACCGCCGCGCGCCAGTCCGACCGCCGCGGAGCGATGGCCTCTGCGGTGCAGAACCTGCTTGCCGAGTGCGAAGAGGGTGCGAAATGAAACCGAGCATCCTGAAGGCCATTGCGGTCACGGCCGAGCTCACCGGCACCGAGTTGTCCGAGGCAGCGCTGCGCGTGATGGCGGGCGACCTGGACACCTACCCCGAGGCTGCCGTGCTGCGTGCGCTCGACCGCTGCCGCCGTGAGCTGAAAACTCGCCTGACGCTGGCCGCGGCGCTCGAGCGCATCGAAGGGCAGGACGGTCGGCCCGGCGCTGACGAGGCGTGGGCGATCGCGCTCGGCGCGCTGGACGAGGCCGATACCGTCGTCTGGACGGAAGAGATCGCGCAAGCCTTCGACGTTGCGCGCCCGATCCTCGAGGCGCGCGACAAGGTGGGCGCCCGGGTCGCATTCCGGGATGCCTACGAGCGGATGGTGCGCGAGGCGCGAGAGGCGGGCCAGCAAGGGCGGTGGGTGGCGTCAATCGGTCACGACGCCAGCCGGCGCGATGCGGCGCTCACGCAAGCGGTGCAGCGCGGGCGCATTGCCGGCGAATCGGTGGCGCACCTGCTGACGGCCCCGCAGGGTGACGGCGCGGTGACGGCTGCGTTGCTGCAAGGACGGCCGCAAGCGCTGCTTGAGGCGCCGGACCTGACCGAGCGCGAGCGAGAAACCAACCTTCGCGGCTTGGCCGTTCTGCGCGCGCACCTGGCCGAGCTCGACCGCGCCGGAGAGGCGCAGCGGGTTGCACAGGAAGCCCTGGCGCGCGAACACAGCGAGCAGATGCGCCAGCGCAAGGCCGAGGTGATGGAGAAGGTCGACGCGCTGCTTCGGGAGCGCGGGCAATGAGCATTCGCGCCGTTTCCGAGAAGCACCAGGACGGAACCGCCTGGGCCAAAACGCCACCGCCGGGCGGCGCCCGCGGCTCTCGCTGGGAGGCCGCCATCCTCGAACTCGCCGAGGCTGGCGAACCGCGCTTCGTGAAGATCCTCGCCGAGCACGTTGCGCGCGGGGTGATCGTGTCGCCGCGCGCTTCGGCCGCGCTGGAGCCCGGCAATGCTACTGCCTGACATTCCGCGCGGCCCGACCTGGACGCCCGACCACATGCGCGCTTGCCTCGCGCGCTGGGTCGCAGCCCAACCGCCCGCGCCGCGCCGGGCATTTTTCGAGACATGGGAGCGCCGGCACGGCCACGCATCGGCCGCAGCGCTCCACGCACGAGCCAAGGCCGCATTCACGGCCGCAAGGGGGCGCGCATGAGCTTCAATTTCTTCGCCGACGAGGTTGCATTCCGCGAGCAGACCGACCGGCAGGCGCGGATGGCCGGCGTGACCGGCCCGTCGTTTCGGTGTGGGGAGTGCAGCCGGGTGTGTCGCACGCTCGGACGGAAAAAGACCGCGGCCGGTTGGCAGTGCGCGGGATGTCATCAGGCGCGCGAGCAGCGCAAGACAAGCAAGGGGGCAGCATGAGAAAGGAAATCATCGGAGCCGCAACGCTCTACCTGGGCGACTGCATGGAGGTGCTGCCGACGCTGCCGACAGTGGATGCGGTGATTACTGATCCGCCGTATGGGATCGGCATTGCATCAAACCCAGTTCGGCAGATGCACGAAAAGCTTGATTGGGACGCAGCGACGCCGGATGAATCCGTTCTGAGCGCGGTTATACAAGCCGGCGCCGTTGCTGTTGTGTGGGGCGGCAACTACTTCGACCTACCGCCTTCGCAATGCTTTCTCGTTTGGGACAAGGTGCAGCCGCAAGACTTCTCGCTTGCGATGTGCGAACAGGCATGGACCAACAAGAAAAGCCCGGCAAAGCTTTATCGGCAGTCGGTGCTTTCTTATCGGAAAGAACACCCAACGCAAAAGCCCGTTGAGCTGATGAAGTGGTGCATCGAGCAAGCCGCAGTCCCGCCGAACGGCACCATTCTTGACGCCTTCATGGGTAGCGGAACAACCGGCGTTGCCGCCGTCCAGATGGGCCGCCGCTTCATCGGCATCGAGCGCGAGCCGAAATACTTTGACATTGCGTGCCGCCGCATCGAGGACGCGCAGCGCGTGCAAGACATGTTCGCGCACGAGGTCCGCGACGCCCACGAGATGACCGCGCAGCAAGCGGATTTGCTGGAGGGCATGAAGTGAGCATGGAGGAATGGCTGAAGCGCAAGGAGCTCGAGGCGGTCTTCGGCCGGCACGCCGAGCAGCCCGCCGAGACAGCCGAGTACACCGGCGGATCGGTGAGCTACTACAAAGCCCCTGTCACCGCGCCGCTGTCGGGGTGTGCGCCCTACGTCGCCGAGTGCAACGACATCATTGAGGCGCTGGGCATGAGCTACGCCGAGGGCAACGCATTCAAAGCGATCTGGCGGCTGTGCGCTGCCCGAACGCTAGGGGCCGAGAAGCGCGGCTATACGGATGGCCTGTATGACGCCGAGAAGGTCGCGTTCTTCGGAGCGCGGATGGTGGCGCAAGAGAAGGGCAGGCAAGGAGGCTCGGAGTGATGCTCCAGTCCGTCCGCCGCGAGAAGAAATGCCGCGCATGCCCGACGCGGTTCGTGCCTACTCGCCCGCTGCAGGTCGCATGCTGCCCGGACTGCGCGCAGACGCTAGCGCGCCGCAATCGGGAGAAAGCCGAGAAGCGCGCCGCAACGATCGAGCGGCAGAAGACGCGCGCCGCGCTGGAAGCACTGAAGACGGCGCCGCAACTCATGGCCGAGGCGGATCGGGCATTTTGTGCGTACATCAGGGCAAGGGACAAAGCCGCAGGTCATCCCTGCATCTCGTCTGGCCTGCCGCTCGACTGGAGCGGCAACAACGTCGATGCAGGCCACTACCGCAGCCGTGGCGCGGCATCGCATCTCCGCTACAACGAACTCAACTGTCATGCACAAGCGAAGCGCGAGAACCGCTACAAGGGCGGAAACGTTGTCGAGTATCGCGCCCACCTCATTCAGCGCATCGGCCTGGAGGCGGTCGAGGCGCTGGAGCAGGACAGCCGCACCCACAAATGGACACGCGACGAGCTGCGCGAGATCCGCGACACGTACCGGAAAAAGCTGCGCGAGCTCTTGAAGGCGAGGCGCCCATGAGCAAGCGGGAACGCATCCTGCTGCGCGTCGAGCGCGGCGCACTGGTCCCGGCCGATGCGCACAGCCAGCAGCGCCTGCGGGAGAAGGGCTACCGCGTCGGCGACATCCTCGCCGCGGAACTCATCAAGCCGCGCCACCCCGGGTTCTGGAGGCTGGCGCATCGCATCGGGACGCTGTGCGTGCAGAACGTCGATTCGTTCAGCAGTCTCTCGCCTCACCAGGCAATCAAGAAGCTGCAATTCGACACCGGCCTATGGTGTGACATCACCGAGACGGAAATTCCGGGCCTGGGCGTTCTGGTGAGCCGCCAGCCGCGCTCGCTCGCGTTCGATAGCATGGAGCAGGGCGAGTTCTACGAGCTGATGAAGAGCCTGTGCCGGCACATCGCCGAGACCTACTGGCCGCACATGACCGCAGAGCAGGTACAGGAGATGGCCGAATCGTTCATCGAGGAGGGAGCGTGATCTGCGCCCACTGCCGCCGGCCCCTCAAGCACCCCGCCGCCGAGGTCGGCCGCATGCGGTTCGGCCGCATCTGCGCGCAGCGGCTGGGCCTGATCCCAAGCCCCGAGCCGCGCGGCCTTTTCGCTGGCATGAACCCGCCCGTGAAACGGGACCCATTCACGCAAGACCTTTTCGCCGACAAGGACCAAGCCCAATGACCGACACCGCAACCAGGCCAACCAAGTCAAACGCCGACATCGTCTTCGAGGCGATTCAAGACCTTTTCGCCCGAGAGCAGATCGTGACCAGGGAGACACTAGCCGAGCTCACCGGGCTGAAGCTGACGACGATCGACGATCGCCTGGGCTACCTGCTGGACAACGGCCGCATCCGACGCGTGCAGCGCGGTGTGTTTGTCCCCCTGGAGCAGCACAAGCCCGCCCGCCCGATCTCGCGCACGCTTTGCCCCGACGGCACGACCGTGCTCGAGGTAGGCGACACGGTGATGATCCTCTCCCCGCGCGAGTCCCGCATGATCGGCGAGCTGATGGCTGGCAGCAGCCAGCAGTACGCCGCGATCGAGATCGGGCACGAGGCCGCGCGGCGCAATGCGGTGCTGTCGGCGCAGATCAGCGAAGTCCGCCGCGAAGTGGCACGCATGGGGCTCAGGGCGGAAGACGAGTAAAAAAAGGCTTGCACTCTCTCTATATAGTGTGTATTATGCAATCACGGTGATCGCAGGGCGACACCACAGACAGGAGAGAGATCATGACCGACCACAACACCCTGACCGCCAAAACCGAGACCCGCGCGCAGTATGCGGTCAAGCGCGAGATCAACGCCGCCGCCGCGAATGAGGACGCAATCATCGCCCAAGCGCTCGAAATCCTGGCCCGGCGCATGCGCAACACCGGCATGATGATGGACTCGCCCGAGGTCGTCCGCGACTGGCTCCGCTTGCGTGTGGGCGGGAAGCCGCACGAGGAGTTCGGCTGCATCTGGCTCAACACCCGGCACGAAGTCATCGAGGCCGGCGAGATGTTCCGCGGCACGCTCACGCAGACCAGCGCCTACCCGCGTGAGGTCGTGAAAGAAGCACTGCACCACAACGCTGCTGCGGTGATCTTCTACCACAACCACCCGAGCGGTGCGGCCGATCCGAGCCCGGCGGACGACATGCTGACGCGCCAACTCAAGGACGCGCTCAACTTGGTTGATGTGCGCGTACTCGACCACTTCGTCGTGACCGCCGAGGAGACAACCAGCTTTGCGGAAAAGGGGCTGCTGTGATGAAGCAGACCAAGGGCCGGCAGACCCGCGACGGCGCCACCGTCCGGCGCGTCCAGGTGATGTTGGACGATGCGACGGTTGAGCGGGCAAGGGTTCTCGGCGACGGGAACCTGAGCCAAGGGATACGGCAGGCGATTGCAAGCTTGCCGAACGACACCGAGAAAGACGAACGCGGCATGATGGCCGCACAGGAAAAAGGAGAGGAATCATGAGCATCCCGACCGCCAAGCAGCGCAACGCTTTCCCCGGCGACCGCACGGTCGTTTTTCAGTCCCCCGCCACCGACGTGGACGGCAGAGAATGGCCAGCCGGCACGGAATTGACCCCAGCCGCCGGCGGCTACGACAACACCACCGGCGGCAGCTACCAGTCCTACACAAACGGCGTCCGCTTCGAGGGCCCCCGATAAGGCCTGGTAAAGACCACAAAAGACCCCGCTTCGGCGGGGTTTTGTTTTTGCGCCCCTCTGTAGGGCTAGACTCCCATGCCGCGGCTGTTGAGCATGCCGCGCATGACACGCAAGACCACCGCCACGACGAAGAAGGCCGCAGCCACCCCGAAGGCTGCGCGCAAGCTCGCGCCCATGCAAAGCGTCTTCGTCCAGGAATACCTGATCGACCTCAACGCCACCCAGGCCGCCATCCGGGCCGGGTACAGTGCAAAGACCGCCGAGCAGCAGGGATACCAGCTCCTGCAGAAACCTTCAGTGCAGGCCGCGATCGCGGCGCGACAGAAAGAGCGCGAACAGCGAACCGCCGTCACCGCAGACCGCGTGCTGCTTGAGGCCGCGCGCCTTGCGCTGTTCGACCCGCGCAAGCTCTTCAACGACGACGGCAGCCCGAAAGGCATCACCGAACTGGATGACGACACCGCCGCGGCCGTGGCCGGCATCGAGGTTGTGGAGCAGTTCGAGGGATCAGGAAAAGATCGCGTCTTTGTCGGCTACCTCAAGAAGTACCGCATCGCCGACAAGAACTCGGCTCTCGAAAAGCTATTCCGCCACCACGGCCTCTACGAGCGCGACAACGAGCAGAAGACCGACCCGCTCACCAGCCTGCTGCACGCGATCGCTGGCGGCAACGGGAGCGCATTCAAGCCGGTTGCCGACGATCCGGAGCGCGAAGAACGGGGCGAGGACTGACGCATGGCGATCGTGCGCAACGAGCCACTGTTGCCGCTGCCGACCACGGCCGAGGAACTTGCGCACTGCCTCGCCGATCCGGAGTGGCGCCTGTTCTCGGGCTGCCTCTACAAGATCATGGTCAAGGGCGACGACAAGATCCGCCCGGATGGCACGATCGAAGAGGCGGACTCGTTCGTCTTGCCGTTCAAGCCCAACCGCGCCCAGCGCCGGTTCATCCGCAGGCTGTGGCATCGGAACCTGATCCTCAAGGCGCGGCAGCTCGGTTTCACGACGCTGGTCGCCGTGCTGTGGCTGGATCACGCCCTGTTCAACGCAAACCAGCGCTGCGGCATCATTGCCCAGGACCGCGAGGCGGCCGAGGCCATCTTCCGCGACAAGGTGCGGTTCGCCTACGACAACCTGCCGGCCGAGATCCGCGAGCGCTTCCCGCTCGAACGCGATGCCGCATCAGAGCTCCTGTTCGCCCACAACAACAGCAGCGTGCGCGTGGCGACATCCATGCGCTCGGGCACGATCCACAGGCTGCACGTTTCCGAGTTCGGCAAGATCTGCGCGAAGTACCCGGACAAGGCCCAGGAAGTCGTCACCGGCTCTATCCCCGCGGTCCCCATGAATGGCGTGCTGGTGATCGAGAGTACCGCCGAGGGCCGCGATGGCGACTTCTTCAAGATGGTGCAGATCGCCGAGGCCAACGAGGCCAGCCGCAAGGCGCTCACGGCGCGCGACTACCGGCTGCACTTCTACGCCTGGTGGATGGAGCCGAAGTATCGCATCGACGCCTACACGGTCGATCTGACGCGCGAGGACCACGAGTATTTCGAAAAAGTCGAGATCGAGGTCAAGAAGGCGCTCGGCCTGGATCTTCGTCTGGATGCCGAGCAGAAGGCATGGTACGTCGCAACCAAGCGCGCGGACTTCAGCGGCGCCGAAGAACGGATGTGGCAGGAGTACCCCTCCTACCCTGCCGAAGCCTTCCAAGTGAGCACCGAGGGCAACTGGTACGCGAAGGACATGATCGAGCTGCGAAAGCGTGGCGGCATCACCCGCGTGCCTCGCCTGGACCTGCCCGTCAACACGTTCTGGGACATCGGCAACTCGGACGGCACCGCGATCTGGTTCCACCAGGACTTGCGCGGCGAGGATCGGTTCATCGACTACTACGAAGGGCACAACGAGGATCTGCGCCACTACGTCGCCGAGCTCCGCGCAAAGGGTTTCGTTTTCGACACCCACTACCTGCCGCACGATGCCGACCACAAGCGCCTGTCCGACTACAACCGCAGCACGCGCGAGATGCTGCAAGACCTCATGCCCGGCGAGCGATTCGCCATCGTTCCGCTCATCACCGAGTTGGTGACCGGCATCCAGCAGACGCGCAAACACCTCAAGGGCGCGTACTTCGATGAGACCGGGTGCGACAAGGGCATCAAGCGCATCGAGGGCTACCGCAAACGCTTCAACCGCGCTGAAGGCCGCTACACGAGCGACCCGGACAAGTCCAACGGATGCAGCGAGGGCGCCGACGCCCTGCGCCAGTGGGCGCAAGCCAAAGAGCTGGGCATGGTGGGCAGCGCATCCAAGCAACAGACCTACGACGAACCCCCGCCGCCCGACTGGCGCACCTGACCACAACCGGAGCGCATGATGCTCGCCGAACAGACCAACGCCACCGACCAGACCGAGCTACAAGACGCCGACGCGCCCATCACCGTTGACGAGTTCGCGCAGTTCGTCCGCGAGGCGATCAACCAGCCGCCATGGCGCGCGAACGCGGACAAAGAGGCCGACTACGCCGACGGCAACCAGCTCGACTCCGACTTGCTGAAGAAGCAGGCGCAGCTTGGCATCCCGCCCGCGAAGGAAAACATCATCGGCCCCGCGATCCGCGCAGTGTGCGGCTACGAAGCCAAGACCCGCACCGACTGGCGCGTGACGCCCGACGGCGACCCAGGCGGGCAGGACGTGGCAGACGCGATGAACTACCGGCTCAACCAGGCCGAACGCCACTCGCACGCCGACCGCGCGCTGTCCGACGCATTCCGGCCGGCTGCCACTGTCGGCATCGGCTGGGTGGAAGTGACGCGCGCATCGAACGCCTTGCAGTTCCCGTACAAGTGCCGCGCCGTGCACCGCAATGAAATCTGGTGGGACATGCAGAGCGTCGAGCCGGACCTGTCGGATGCCCGCTGGCTCTTCCGCCGCCGCTGGGTGGATCGCCAGCGCGCCGCGCGCATGTTCCCCGAACACACCACGATCATCATGCACTCCGCGGACAAGTGGATCGCGGATCTGGCCGGCGAAATGCTCGAGGGTGGGCAATCGACCGGGCTTGCCCAGGCGATCGACGCCGAGCGCGCATGGACGGTGCAGGAGGATGCTTGGTACAACGACGAGAACCAGCAAGTCTGCCTGACCGAACTCTGGTACCGCCGATGGGCCGAAGTCACAATTCTGCGCGCACACACCGGCCGCGCCGTCGAGTACGACCCAGCCAACCCGGCCCACGATGCGATGGTGCAGTCGCGCCGCGGCGTTCTCGAGCGCCAGATCATCCCGAAGATGCGCCGCGCGTACTTCATGGGGCCGCATGTGCTGGATGACGGCCCGACGCCGCACCCGCATGAGAATTTCCCCTACGTGCCTGTGTGGGGCTCGCGTGAGGACATGACCGGCATCCCCTATGGCCTCGTGCGCGACATGCTCTTTCCGCAGGACAATCTCAACGCCAGCATTTCCAAGCTGCGCTGGGGAATGTCCGCTTCGCGCACCGAGCGCACCAAGGGCGCCGTAGCCATGCCCGACGAGGTATTCCGACGCATGGCTGCCCGCGTCGACGCCGACATCATCCTGGACGCCGATCACATGGCCCGGCCAGGCGCGCGGTTCGAGGTCAAGCGGGATTTCCAGCTCAATCAGCAGCAATTCGAGCTCATGAATGACAGCCGGCGCGCGATGGAGCGCGTTTCGGGCGTGACAGCCGCGTTCATGGGCCAGAAAGGAACGGCCGCATCGGGCATCCAGGAGCAGACGCAGCTTGAGCAGTCCCAGGTCTCCGTCGCTGACCTGATGGACAACTTCAAGGAGGCCCGCCGGCAAGTCGGCGAGCTGCTGATGGCACTCATCCTGCACGACATGGGCCGCGAGGAGCAGACGGTCGTGATCGAGGGCGACACGCTCAACCCGCCGCGCTCAGTCGTGCTCAACAAGCCCGAGATCGACCCGGCAACCGGCATTCAGTACCTGAGCAACGACGTGCAGCGCACGCGTCTGATGGTCGCCATGGAGGACGTGCCAAGTTCGAGCAGCTTCCGCGCGCAGCAGCTTGCCGCGCTGTCCGAAGCGGTGAAGTCGCTCCCGCAGGATCTTCAGACCGTGGTGATGCCGTTCATGATCGACCTGATGGACTTGCCGCGCAAACAGCAGATCGTGGAAGCCATCCGGCAGGCAAGCGGACAGGCCAACCCTGAGCAACTGCGCGAGCAGATCAAGGAGGAGCTGATGTTCGAGCTCAAGGAGCGCGAGCTCGCGCTGCGCGAGCGCGAGATTGCCGCGAAAGAAGCGGAGTATCGTGCGCGCGCAGTCAATGTCGGCGTGACGAGCACGTTTGCAGCAATGCAGGCCGCAGAAAAGATCGCGCTGAATCCCGCCATCGCGCCGGTGGGCGACATCGTTCTCAAGCAGGCCGGGTGGCAGCCGCCTAATCCTGTCGGTCAAGACCCGAACATCCCAGCGCCAGAAGCTGCGATGCAAGTCGACGCGCCCGGAGGCCTGCCGGGCGACACGACGCCGACGACTCCGGACGTTCCGACGAGCGCAGACATTGGCGCGAATGAAGGAATCGAGACGCTGCGGATGGATCAAGGGATCGAGACGTCGGCCACGGCCGACAACCTACCGCCAGTCTGAGCGGCCCCCGCAACAAAGAGAGCCCGCCACGAGCGGGCTTTTTTGCGCCCGCGTTTTCTGCCAACTTTCCGCTATCCGTGCACATGCCCAATCCTTACCCCCTGTAGGGCTGGAGCCTTGTGCATTCGCCCAACCAAACTGCCCGCGCAATGTTGCCCGCACTTGGATAAGCGCAAATGAGCATGACCGCCGCCGAACTCCTCGAAGCCGCCCTGGACGGGACGCTTCAGGACGATGACGCACCCACCGAGCAGCCGGACGCCAGCACCGATGACGTGCCCGCTGCCGCCGCACCCGAAGGTCAGGACGAGCAGGAGGCCGGCAGCGCAGAGACGGAAGTCGAGGGCGCGCCGATCCTGAGCAAGTCCGGCGCCTACACCATCCCCTACGAGAAGCTGGCCGAGGCCCGCGAAGCCCGCAAGGCCGCGCAGGACCGTATTGCGCAGCTTGAGCAGCAGGTCGCCGAGCTGACCGGAGCGCAGCGCCAGAACCTCGCCGCCGTGCAGGCCGATGCGCAGGACCGCGCGAACGCCGGCCAGGCGCAGACCGCCACCGATGCCAATCTTGCGGCTGCCACCCAGGCGATTGCCGAAGGCGTCGACCTGTCGATCTTCGGTGACTTCTCGGAAGAGGATCTTGCGAAGGGGGTCGCCGAGCTCAATCGGCGCGCCATGGTCCAGGTCGAGCAGCGGCTGATGGCTGCACTGGACGATCGACTCGCTCCCCTACGTGCGCAGGAAGCCAAGACGGCGACCAGCGCCCACTACGACGCCATCTACGCCGCCCACAAGGACGCGGACGAGATTGTCGAGTCGGCCGAGTTCGCCGCGTGGCGCGCCAACCTGCCCGCGTTCGCCAAGGCCGGCGTCGAGCACGCGCTCACCAAGGGCAGCGCGCAGGACGTGATCGAGGTTTTCGACGAGTTCCGCGCCACCAAGCCGCCGCAACCCAACACCAGCACCGCACGCACCGCGCCGGAGGCGCCTGCCCGTCGTGTGCCGAACTCCCTGTCCGACGTGCCCGGAGCGGCGCCCATGGACGAAACGCAGCAGACCCTCGCCGCAGCCGGCAACACGTCCGCCTTGCTCGACCGCATGGCCGCGATGAGCCAGGAGCAGCGCGACGCCCTGCTGGACAACCTCATTTGAACCCATAGGAGTCATCGACCATGACCACCAAGACCAACGTCCCGGCTTCCGCCGCGGATAAGCAGCGCGTCCTCGCCGCGGGCCTCTTTGCCCAGGCGATGCAGCGCAACAGCACCATGGGCCGACTGTCCGGCCCCATGCCCAAGGGCGAGGCCGGCGCCGGGGAAGTCGTGCGCAAGCAGACCAGCACCGATCTGCCGATCGTCAAAACCATGGACCTGTCGCGCGGCAAGGGCGACGAGGTCGAATTCCAGTTCCTGCAGCCCGTCGGCGCTTACCCGATCATGGGCAGCGAGACGGCCGAGGGCAAGGGCACCGGCCTGAGCTACGACACCGCCCGCGTGCGCGTCAATCAGGCGCGGTTCCCGGTCGATCTCGGCGACACCATGACGACCATCCGGTCGGCCGTGGATTTCCGCCGCCTGGGCCGTCCGGTTGCGCAGTCGCTGATGGACAGCTACATGGACCAGTCCCTGCTGGTGCACATGGCTGGCGCGCGCGGCTTCCACGACAACATCGAGTGGCGCATCCCGGTCGCCGCCAACCCGAAGTTTGCCGCCATGGCGGTGAACCCGGTCAAGGCGCCGACCAAAAACCGCCACTTCATCGCCGACGGCACCAACGGCATCATCCCGTTCGCGCTCTCGGGTGCGGATGTGGACATTGCGACCACCGACCTTCTGAGCATGGACGTGGTGGATGCGATCCGCACGACCATGGAGTCGATCGCCCTGCCGCCGCCGGCCGTGAAAATCCCGGGTGACGTGGTGGCCGAGGATGATCCGCTGCGCGTCCTGCTGGTCTCCCCGGCGCAGTACCACTCGTTCGCCCAAGACCCGAACTTCCGCCAGTTCCAGGCCAACGCCCTGGCGCGCGCGAGCAAGGCCAAGCAGCACCCGCTGTTCCTGGGCGAGTGCGGGCTGTGGAACGGCGTCCTCATCATGAAGATGCCCAAGCCGATTCGCTTCTACGCGGGCGACGCCATCAGCTACTGCACCAGCCATACCGCCGAGACCGAGGCGACCGCGCTTGTGCCGGCCGGCTTCGGCACGACCCACGCGATCGATCGCGCCATCCTGCTGGGCGGCCAGGCGATCGCCCAGGCGTTCGCTGCGTCCGGTCACGGCGGCATGCCCTTCTTCTGGAAGGAGAAGGAGTTCGACCACGACGACAAGATGGAACTGCTGATCGGCGCCATCCAGGGCATCAGCAAGGTGCGCTGGCTGGTCGACCAGGGCAACGGCGTGAAGCACTACACCGACCACGGCATCGTCGCCATCGACACCGCCGTGCCCATCATCGCCGCGCGCCAGTAACGCGACCACCTGAGCAACAGGGCGCCGCCTGACCCGGTGGCGCCCGCCAAGGAGAACTGAACACCATGGCTACCATCACCAAGCTCGGCATCCCCGACCCGTCCAACCAACTCGGCGCGGCGCCCTACGGCAACCTGACCGCGTTCCGCTACACCCTGAAGACCATCGCTTCGGGAGCCGTGGAGGGTGGCGACTCCGCTGCCGCCGTGGCCGCTGGCGACGTCGTGAAGATCGGCCTTCTGCCGGCCGGCTTTCGCCTGATCGACAGCGAGATCGTCGTCAAGACCGGCCTCACCGCCACCATCACCGCCAAAGTGGGCTTTGCCTACGCCGACGGCGTGGATTCGACGGCCGTGCCGCAAGACGACGACTTCTTCGGCACCGGCATCACGGTTGCGACCGCCGGCCGCTACCGCAACGCGACCAGCAACCCCAGTGTGACCCTGCCGAAAGAGGCGTGGCTGACCCTGACCACTGCGGTCGCAGCCAACGCCAAGGCGGCGGAGCTGGAAATCATCGTCTTCGCCATCAACGAAGGCGTGGCGTAACTGCCATGAATCGGCCGGCTGGGCGATCCCCGGCTGGCCGATTGCACAAGAGGACAGCATGCAACTCATCGCCGTGAAGTACCAGGGCAGGAAACGCTATCGGGACCGCACGCCGCTGCGCAACGAGTGGGAGCCCGGCGACGCCAAGCGCGTTCCCGAGCGCGACGCCAAGACACTCCTGCGCTTTGCCGAATTCACCCGCGCAGATGAAGCGGACATCACCGAGCAGCCCGGCGACGCCGAGGCCGTCATTGCCGCCCAAGCCCAGCGCGAGCAGGACGAACGCAACGAGACCGAATCCATGCTGATGCTGATCGACAGCATGGACAAGGACGCGCTCGAAGCCTACGCGCTCAAGTACGAGGTCCACCTCGACAAGCGCCGCGGCCTGGACAAGCTGCGCGGTGAGGTCGCGAGCCTGATCGAGCGGTTCGGAGCGCGCTGACGTGCGCCGCGAAGCCCTGCGCCGCCGCGTGCGCCTGCTGGCGCAAGACACCACTCTGCCGTATCTGTGGCAGGACGAGGACATCGACGACTGGCTCAACGAGGCACAGCAAGAGGCTGCGATTCGAGCTCGGCTGCTGCGGGCGACGCCGACTTCGCACCCCGCGCTTTGCGAGTTCAGCCTGACGGCCGGCGAGACCACCATCGCGCTCCCCGATCAACTCTACGAGATCAGCTATCAGGAGTGGCAGTCCGGCGGCGCGCGTCGTCCGCTCAAGCTGGTGAGCCGCGAATGGATGGACACCACGCTGCCCGGGTGGCGCGCGATGCCCGCAGCCGAGCCGGACTATCTGGTGCAGGACCGCCAGGCGCTCGAGGTCGTGCCGCCGCCGATCGCCGACGGCGCCGTGCTCATCGAAGGCTATCGACTCCCTGAGCCGATGGAGCTCGATGACGACGAGCCGCGCATCCCGCTCGCGCATCACATCCACCTCGTCCTGTGGGCTCTGCACATCGGCTACTCGCTGCCGGACGCCGAGACCCTCAATCCCGGCAAGTCGCAAGCCGCGGAAGCCGAGTTCACCCGCTACTTCGGCGCGCGACCGGACGCCGATCTCCGCGCCGACACGCGCAACGACGAAACGCACCGCATCGTCGCGTGGTAGAGATTCGCCCCCTGTAGGGCTGGATGATTGCCTGGCTGGCAGCAAGACTGCGCGCAATACGCACGACAGCCGACGCCATGCCGAAACTCACCGCAGACATCAAGCCCAATCAAACCATCACGATTGGCGACACCACCGTGCGGCTCGAGCGCAAGTCGGGCCAGATCGCCCGACTGGTAATCGACGCGCCGGAGCAAGTCCGGATCACGCTCCCAAGGCAAGCCGGTTCCGCAAAAACGGTGGGCCGCCACGATGCCTGAATCCGATATCAACGTCGTCATCACGCGCCTGGGAATCCTCTCGGACGACGTAGGCGAGCTGAAAGAGACGCTGCGCCAGATCGCGACTGCCGTGACAAGGCTCGCGCTCGTCGAGGAACGTCAGAGCCAGACGAACGAGGCGCTGGGCCGCGCATTCAAGTCGATCGACAAGATCGACGGCAAACTGACCACGATCGAGCAGCGCGTTGCCACGATCGAGAAAGAGATACCGATGCAGCGCCAGGCCAGCGGATGGGTGCTCTCGGCGGTGTGGGCTGCGGCCGGGGCCGCAGTGTTGTTCGTCGCGAAAAAAGCGGGGATCGTATGAAGCCCGACAGGTCACTGAACTGGCCCATCGCCTACGAGGCCGTGGAACTCATCGCCGAGGTCGAAGGCTGTCGGCTCACCGCATACCGCTGCCCTGCGGGCGTACCGACGATCGGATGGGGCCATACACGCGGGGTGCGTATGGGCGACACCTGCACACAAGAACAGGCCGACCGATGGCTCCTGGACGACGTAACGGAAATGGCCGACGGCGTTCGGAGCGTGCTCAAACGAGAAGCGTCCGGCGCTGAGCTTGGCGCAATGGTGTCGTTGGCGTTCAACATCGGGATGGGCAGCCGCGCTCGCAACATCGCGGGATTCGAGACATCGACCGTACTCCGCAAGCACAACGAGGGCGACCGCCAGGCCGCGGCGCGGGCCTTCGGGCTGTGGAACAAGGCCACGGTCAATGGCGTCAAGCAAGTCCTGCCAGGCCTGACCGCCCGCCGCGCCCGTGAGGCTGCGCTGTACCTCGCCGACCAAGGGCAGCCGATGGCGCAAGCGGTGTTGCCCGAGTCGTCCATGGCACAAAGCCCGATCGCGCAAGCCAGCGTCACCGCAGCAGCCACCGCTCTTGCGGGCGTGCTGACCGAATCCACCGACACCGGCAAAGCGATTGCCGCTGCGCTCGGGATCGAGCCGATGTGGGGCGTGCTGCTGGCTGTGCTCTGGACCAGCGGAGTGGCGCTCTACCAGCGCATCAAACAGCGCCGGGAGGGCTGGGCATGAGCTACACCGAGCTGCCGATGGCCTGCCGCCAGTGCGCGCACCGGCACAGCCAGTACATCTACCCGGCCTGGAGCCACAAGTGCCTCAAGGTGAAACCTATGGTCGAGGGTTGCAACTGGAAGCAGGCCCGCCACCTGAATTTCGAGGAGAACGAACGTGCTCGCACCGGTGACTGACCTTGCCCGCTGGAAGGCGGCGCACTCCCGCCCGCTGGTGATCGACTACTGCCGGTGGCACCAGGCGGCCGAGGCTGCTATGCGCGCGAACGTCAACGCCTGGATCACGCTGACCTTCGTCTGGCCGCGCGTGATGCTGCGGACCTGCTTCGGGGTGTGACGTGGCCGACATCGCGATCGTCAAGGGTAGCACCTACCGCGACGTGCTCCGCTGGGCCACGGCGGAATGCGTGTTTGTGCAGGCGACGCTCATTCCGGGCGCGCCCGTCCGACTGAGCGCGACCGCCCACGGCATCCCCGACGGCTGGCCACTCGTGCATGTGGAGGGCTCGACGAACATCGATCCCGCCCGCGCGCAGACCGTCCGTGTCGTGGATGCCGACACCCTGGAGATCCCCTGCCTGAACGGCACGAAGTTCAAGGCTGGGCCTATCGTCCTCCGCGTGTACAAACCGGTCGAGCTCGCTGGGTATCAGGCGCGCATGCAGATTCGCGATCGCGTCGGCGGCACGGTGTTGCTCGAGCTCTCCAGCTTCGCCATCCCCGGCGATCCGCGGATCATCCTGGACGAGGTCGCCAAGACCATCACGCGCGAGATTCCTGCGAGCGTGACGGCTGACCTGTCCTGGAGGCGCGGCGTGTTCGACTTGGAAATGGTCGTCGGTAACGACGTGACCAAGATCGAGTCGGGCGCGGTGACGACGCAGGACGAGGTAACGAAATGACCACCGCGAGGCAGCAGACGCTCGTCGTGACCGAGAAGCGCCTGCAGCACGAGGTAATCGTCGCCGAGCCGCCGCAGCGCGCGATCGTGGCGGCCGGCCAGCAAGGCCCCGCCGGCCCGGCGGCGCCCTACCACCGCCACAACCAGACCGCACCGGCTGACACCTGGACCGTGAATCACAACTTCGGCAGCCGTCCGCTGGTGAGCGTGTTCAGCATGGGCGGGCGCGAAATGTGGGCCGAGGTCGTCCATGCATCCGACAACCAAGCCCTGATCTACTTCGACGCCCCGACGGCGGGCTACGCCATCTGCACATAAGGAGCCTCGCATGGCACTCGACGTTCAACGGTCACTCGATTTCGGCAACGCCCGCAAGATCCTCAACCTCCCCGACCCGGCGAACCCGCAGGACGCCGCAACCAAGTCCTACGTGGACTCGGCGGTCGAAGGGCTCGCATGGAAGGACTCGTGCCGCGTTTCGACGCAAGGCAACCTCAACCTGTCGTCTCCGGGCGCGAGCATCGACGGCGTGACCATGGCGGCCGGCGATCGCGTGCTGGTGCGCGCGCAAACCGCAGGCGCCGAGAACGGCATCTACGTGTGGAACGGCGCGGCCGTCCTCATGACACGCGCCCTGGACGCCAGCACCGCTGCCGAGCTCGAGCAAGCGATCACGACGATCGAGGAGGGCACTTCGGCCGGCGCCTCGTTCCGGCAGTCCGTCGTGAATGCGACGCTGGGCACCACAGCGCTCTCGTGGACGACCTTCGGCGCATCCGTGCCGCCGGCCACCACCAGCACCGCCGGCACGGTGACGCTCGCCACCCAAGCCGAGGTCGACGCCGGCGCAAACACCTCCAAGGTCGTGACGCCTGCGACCCTGGCCGCCTCGCCGTGGGCAACGAGGAAGTACAGCGCGAACATCGGCGATGGTGCGGCGACCAGCTACACCGTGACCCACAACCTGAACACCCGTGATGTGACCGTCGAGGTGTTCCGCAACAGCGGGAACTACGACTCGGTGCTGGTCGAGGTGCAGCGCACGAGCGTGAACGCCATCGCCATCCTCTTCGATACGGCACCCACGGCGAACGCCTACCGTGTGCTGGTGAGGGCGTAAGCGATGGCGATCGAGGTTCTGAGGGATGTGCTTCGCGGCGGCAAGTCGGCGTTCGAGTTCGGCGATCCAGCAGTGCAGGGACCGAACGACTACAACGACGCGATCGTCCCAGGCATATGGGGAGGACCAGGGGCGTCCGCGGCCAATAGGCCGCCTGGGAGCGGCTCCTATCAACCGTACCTAGTGATGTCTAGTAGCGGCGGAAACCTTATTCAGATAGCTGCAGGCTCCAGCGAATTGTACTTTCGCAGCCGAATTACGGGCTCGTGGTCTTCTTGGCACACCGTTTATCACAACGGGAACCTGACAACGAGCGCGCTGGTGGCGCTCCTCAACGGCTGCAACCTCACGGTCACAACCTTGCGGGCCAACTCGGTGATCCGTGGAGCTGTGCGTACTGGGGCGGAAGGCATGACCCTTCTATCCGAGGTTACGCACAACCTGCACCCGGAGGACGAGGGGACGTGCGTTTTGCCGTACTACTCGAACGACCTTGCCTATCTCTTGATGCGAGGCGGGAGTGTCGCCATTACCTCCGGGCACACACCGAACTCTGGGACCGCCGGCGACCTGAATAATCTGTTCGACTGCGGAACGTTAGCGCTGGGCTTCAGCGTTTCGACGCTCACAAATCCGCCGGTTGTCTTCGAGGTCACTCCGCATCGCGTGTTTAGGTATACGAACGCAATCGGCTTCTCCGGCGGCAACGCTTTCAGGGCAAAAAACTTCACGATCGAGATCCGAGACGCCGTAACCGGGGTCTGGACGCAAATCGCCAGCAAGACTGATTACCCCTACGGCACTTTCACGCGTGTCGTAAACTCGGGCATAAATGGACTTGACCGAATTCGGTATTCGTTTAGCAACTTCCAGGCATCGAGTACGTTCCGCCTCAGTCAGTTCTTTGTCATGGAATACAAGTCTGCGCTCGGGCGCGACGTGTTCGTCACGCGGGACTACAGCTCCATTCTCGGATCGCTGACGGTCGGGCATGAGAACATCACTCCGACGACAATGCTTGCCGTCAATGGTGATGCCGGCCCGTACAACGACGACGGCGGCAACTGCGGCGTGGCCAGCAAGCGCTGGTCTCAGATCTATGCGGTTTCCGGGACCATCAACACCTCCGACGCCCGGCTCAAAACCCAGGTGCGACCGCTGGAGCAGGGCGAGCTGGCCGCCGCGATGGCGCTGTCGCGCGAGATCGGCATCTTTCAGTGGCTCAATGCGCTGGCCCACAAGGGCGATGCCGCACGTCTGCACACCGGCGTGACCGTGCAGCGCGTGATCGAGATCATGCATGCCCACGGCCTCGACCCGATGCGCTACGGCATGGTGTGCCACGACCAGTGGGATGCGCGCACGGTCGAGCACCCGGCCGAGATCGGCGAGGACGCAGACGGACGCGAGATCGAGCTCGCGCCGGCGAGAACCGAAGTTGTGCAGGAGGCCGGCGACCGCTACAGCCTGCGCTACGACCAACTGCTGGCCTTCGCGGTGCGCGGGCTCGCCGAGCGCATTGCACGGCTGGAAGGACAGAAAGATTCGGCCTAACGGCCACCCCCGGCGCGCAGGAGTGCGCCATGACACTAGGAGCATCAAGTCATGGCCAACACTTTATACGACTTCGCCCGGCAGCGCTTTCTCGAGGCGCAGATCAACTGGATGACCGACACGATCAAAGTGATCCTGGTCGATACCAGCGCCTACACGCCGCAGACCTCGGTCCATCAGTATCTGTCGGACATTTCGAGCTCTGCGCGCATCGCCGGCCCGGTCACGCTGACCGCCAAGGCCACCGTTGGCGGTGCGGCTGACGGAGCGGACGTCACCTTCACGAGCGTCTCCGGGCCGTCGATCGAGGCGATCGTCATCTACGTCGACACAGGCACCGAGTCCACGAGCCCGCTGATTGCCTACATCGACACCGCGACCGGCTTGCCGATCACACCGAATGGTGGCGACATCATCGTTACCTGGGACAACGGCGCCAACAAGATCTTCAAGGTCTAAGGCGCGGCGCGCAGGAGTGCACGACATGGGTGTTCAGACCAACAAGCCGCCCCCCATCCGAGTTTCCGCCGAGGGGATCGCTCCGAAGCCGATCACGATGCACGAGGATCCGGCCCAGGCCGCCGCGGAGATCCAGCGGCTGCCCTTCCTGCCGCCGTTCCAAATGTTCGCTGCAGAGCGCATGCGCAACATGTCGCGCCACGACTCTGAGCAGCACGCCGCGAACTTTCTGCGCTCGCGCGGGACTGGCCTCGACGTGCTCGAAGAGTACGTGCGCTGGCACGCGGAAAAGGGGTATTGGCCGAACGAAACGCCGTTCGGCGCGCTGAAAAACAAGGAGTAAAGGATGGCAACGTCGGTCATCGCCGGGGTGGTGTACGACGACGCCGGGCAGCCGGCGCCGGACCGGATTGTGCGGATCTACTCGCGTTCGACCGGAGCGATGCTGGGTGAAACCGTCACGCAAGGCGGGCCAGTCCAAACTACAGTTGATCCGTACTGGAATGACGTCATCCTCGCCATGCACATGAGCGGGCCAGATGGCGCGACGACGTTCGCAGATGAGAAAGGGGGAGCGAGTTCAAGTTCAGGCGTAGTGGCCAGCGGCGGGATGGCTTACTTCGACGGCTCGGCACAAATTGCTATTTCTACGCCGGATCTGAGCGGAGTAGATTTCACCGTAGAGGCTTGGGTCGAATTTTCGTCCGGCGTTGGAACTAGGGCGATTATCACGCTGCCGGGCTACGAGTTTTACCGGCGAGGAGCTACCGGGTTTCTGTCGGTGTGGAATGGAACTGTTTACAGTGGCGGCGCCGTTGTGCCGCTAAATGAGCTCGTACATTGCGCATGGTCAAAAGAGGGAGACACGCACCGACTGTTTGTCAGTGGAGTTTTGCAGCACACGTTCTCATTGATGGGCGGGCCGCCCGCGGGGTCGGCAATCATTGGCTCTTGGGTCGATGGATCGGAAAGGCTAGTCGGCTACATGAGCGACCTGAGAATCACAAGGGGCGTCGCGCGCTACACGGGCAATTTCACGCCGCCCGCGCGCCCATTTCCGGACGCAGACGACTTGACTCCAACTGATCGCGGACGATACGAGATCGCCGTCGACTACGTCGGCGAGGTGCAGCGCATCGTCCTGGATGACGAGGCCGGGCTGCTGCACAACGACCTGATCGACCGCATCGACTTGCCATGAGCTACGCGAAGCCGAATCGGCTCTCGGCGGACGCAAGTTGGTTCGGTCGTGATCCCTACTCGCCGCCCGAAAGGTTGGCGGCCGATGCGACCTGGGCAGACCTCCCGGCTGTAACGGTGCAGGCCGTCGGCTTTGCCGCTGGTGCGTTCGGTGCGGCCAAGGTCGAGAACTTCCGGCGCTACCTCCCCGTCACGATGGGCGTTCAGACCGCATTCACCGCGGCGTTCGTGCAGGGGGGGGTCAAGTACGTCACACCGAGCGGGATCTCCGCGCTCGACGCTCCGAAGCCGACGGTCATCAACACGACCGCGGACCAGACGGCGCGACCATCCGGCTTCAGCGCCCTGGGCATCGGTTCGCCCTGGCTCGACCCGCGCTCCATCCGGCCGAGCGGCTACGTTGCCACCGCGTATGGCGACCAGCGGGCGCAGCGGCCGCCGCACCCCGTCGGCTTCGACGCGCTGCGCTTCGGCGCGGCCCAGATCCGGGACAAGGACAGTTATGCGCTGCCGGCAGGCGTGCCCACGCCAGAGGTCGGATTCCCGCGAGTACGCGATCGCGCCAGCAAGGTGCTGCACGCGGCCTCTCCGGTCTCCGCGGTCTTCGGCGACATCGGCGTCCGCCTGACGCGCAGGGCCGTTGCAGTACATGGCTTCGTGTCGCTCGAGGTCAGCGCCTGGGGCAGCGTGACCGCGCTGAACCGCCTTGTTCCGGTCACTGGCTTCATGGCGACTCGCCCCGGCGCTGCGACGATCGAGAACGCAGCGCTGGACCTTTCGCCGCCCGGGTTTGAGGCGCTGAGGGTCGGCGATGCGGCTGCGGGCTACCGGCACCGGGCGCTGATGACGACCGGCCTGCCGGCGCCATTCCCGCAGGTTTCGGCGCCGACGCTCACGAAGACGCCCAGCTTCGCGCCAACCGGATTCGATTCGCTCCTGATGCCGGGGCCGTGGATCGATTACGGGCTCCGCGAGCTCGGCACGCCCGGCCTGGATGCCGCGACCTTTGGAGACGGCGCCGTGGCACCCAAGCGCCGTCTCCTGTCGCTCGATGGGGGTGGCGCCAAGACGGACATCTATGGCGCGGCCCGGGTTGAGCACAGCGTCCGAGGAATGATCGGGAGTGGATTCGAGTCGGCGCTCTGCGGCGTCGGCCACGAAATCAGCCCAGCCGTTCGCTACGTGGTCCCGGAGTCGATCGGGCGTCCCGCCGCGTCCCGTCCGATGGTGGGCACGACCCGGCACCTTGGGCCGATCGGCTACGAGGCGACCCGCTGGGGCGCGCGCATCATCCCTGAGTCGCAGTCGGCCTATCCTCATGGCTTCGGCACGCTGTTCGGATTGGCGACGACCTACAACCTCAAGCAGCAGGTGCGGCCGCAGGCGATCACGACCTTCCGGCAGCCGGAAGAGCGCTGGGGGCGCGCGCATGCCTTCAACCTGGTCCAGCACATTGAGCAGCGCCCGATCACCGGCAGCGGGCTGGAGGCGCCTGAGTGGGCGCAGACCTGGACCGGAATCGCAAACCGCAACCGGCGCGCGCCGCTGCAGGGCTTCGTGGCGGCGCGCTTCGGTTACGCTCAGATCGACAACAACGCTCGCCAGATCCTCCCCAAAGGTGCGGCGCCGCAAGACCCAGCGCAGTTCTACAAGGCCGGGATGGTGTCGCACCGGATCCGAAGCCTCTCGATCGAGGGCATGGAGCCGCCGTACATCTCATCGTGGGCCTGTGCGTTCAACAAGGCGTTTCCGCTTAAGCCGGCGGGCGCGATCGCAACGCTCTTTGGCGCGGCCGGGGCAGAAAACCGATCGCGCGAGCTCAGGCGCATCGGGAATTTCACGACCGACGCTTACGGCACCCCGTTCATTGCCGATGCGGTGCGCAGGCTGTCGCTCGAGTCTCGGCACGCCATCCTGCCGCCGCGCATCGATCTACCCTATGTCGGGCTCTACACCCGCTACGTCGAGCCGCCTGGTGCGCCTGCAGCCGGGAGCGGGCTGGCGAGTCTTTCGATCGTCTTCCGCAAGATCACCCCGCGGTGGTTGCAGGTCGATCGGTTCGGCGAGCCTGTCGTGCGCAACCTGACGCCCGAACTGCGTGCCCGGGGCTACAACATGGAGGAGTACGGCAACACGCGCGTGCGGCTGCAATGGCGCCCGGTCAGCCCGACAGGATCTAGCACGCAGATCTTCGGGCGGACGTCCATCGCGGACAGCCGCCGCAGCATCGTTGTGGCAGGGCGAAACAGCGTCGTCGTGAGCGACAAGCTCAGGGTCGAGAAGACGGGCACCCCGCCAATGGCAACGCAGTGGGTGTGGCTGTACGTGCCGGACTACAGCCTTGCGCCGGGAGCCGAGGATCCGAATGGCGAGCATTACGGCATCCGCCCACCAGGAACCAAGCAGTACGGCCAAGTTCCAGCTCCGGCGCTGAATCTGCAATTCCTGCTGGTCGAGCAACCCGACCCGAGCACGCTATTCGGATCAGCGAGGATCACGGCGAACAGCATCCGCGTGCCGTTCGGCTTCCACGACTACGAAGCGGTCTCGCAGCCGAACATTGAGCACAAGCACCGGCGCATCTACTGCGACACCAGCACCGACGGCGCGGATTTCATCGAGTTGATGCCGCAGCCCATGGGAAGGCCGCGCCTCTCCCCGCACACGGTCTACGCCGGGATCGAGGCCCCCCCCCAGGCGCGGGTGAACCACCCCGTGCCCGGAGGTTCGCCGCCGCACATCATTGACGAGCGCCGCAGCGGCGGAGCAGATATCCAGTGGGGGCGTGCGGTGGTGCAGAACCGCAATGCCACCATCTATGCGTCATCTGTGAGGTGGGTGCACGAAGATCTCGATTTTGTCCCGCCGAAGCCGCGCGTCGAGAACGCGCGCATCACTGTTGCGCCGCCTGGCATTCGGGCTCTGCGCATGGGCTACCCGCGGATCCCCGGGACTGCCTACGTGCGCTTTTTCGAGCCTTTCGCCGCCGCGCTGTATGGCAGGCCCGCGGTGACGATGCCTCCGGACAACAGGCTTGCGCCCGATGGGGTCGAGCGCCCCGATCTCGGAGAGCATCGCATCGAGCTCTTCAACCGGGAGATTCGCCCCGTCGGCAACCTGATGCAACGGCTTGGGAACCCGCGACAGAACGACTCGCCCTACATGTGGCAGGGCCTGCGCGTCGGGCCGCTGATGCCGACGATCCCCGACGGCATCGACTCCGAATTGCTGGGAGATTCGTGGATCTCGCACCGCGTGCGCGGGCTGGATCCCGAGGGCTTCGACGCCATGCGCGCAGAGTACGACGTCGAGGCATTCAGCCAGCGCATGCGCGTGACGCGCCGCACAATTGCGCCCGACCCGCTGCGGGTGTTCTCGCACAGCGCCGAGCCGGTGGCTGCGCTTGGGACGCCCGACATCCGCCCCGGCGTGCACTTCATCCGCCCCGACGGCAACGCCGACCAGTTCCGCAAAGGAGCCTTTTGATGGACATCCCTCTTCTGCCCATGGCGGGCATCAACAACGTGGCCGAGGACGCGGCGCTCCAGCGCGGCGGTGATACGCCGAAGCTCTATGTGCGAGACGCGGTCAACGTGGACATCACCGAATCCGGCCTGCCGCAGCTACGCTCAGGCGTGCGCCCGGTCACAACGGCCGCGTATCGCAACCTGTGGCAGAGCCCGCTCCATGGCGACGTGTTCGGCACCCTGGGCAATCAGTGGGCGCGGGTCGATCCGACCAGCTGGACGCATGAGGCGCTCGTCACGATCGGCGAAGGTGACGTGTCGCACGAGGTTCTGAACAACCGGGTGGTCGTGTCTGGCCCAGCCGGGCTCTTCGTCTTCGACGGCGGCAGCGCGCAGCGCCTGACCTTCGACAGCGCGGCGCCGCCGCTGGTCGCCGCGCTGGGTGGCGGGTCGCTCGCCGCCGGAACATACGGAGCGGCCGTGGCGTGGCTGCGAGGTGATCTTGAGTCGCAGGCTTCCGAGGCGACCTTCGTAGAGGCGGGCGAGGGCGGGCTGCTGCGCGTGGCGTTCCCGCTGTGCATGGATCCGAGCGTTACCGGCGTGCGCCTATACCTGACCCGCCAGGACGGCGGCGAGCTCGCGCGTGCTGGCGACTACCCGGCCAACGCGGATCCGGTGGACGTGCCACTGCTGCCCGAGCTGGGGCGGCCGGCGCAGTTCCGCCACCTGTCGCCAATGCCGGCCGGGGCGTTCTTGCGCTACTGGCGCGGCCGGCTGCTGACCGTCCGGCTCAACGTGCTGCGCTGGTCCGAGGCGATGGGCTACCACCTGCATGACGAGCGTCACGGCTTCCTGCAGATGCCGCAGCGGATCACTTTCATCGAGCCGGTGGAGGGCGGGATCTGGATCGGGCAAGTCGATCATGTGGCGTTCCTCGAGGGCGCCACGCCTGAAGGGTTCTCGGTGCGCCGGCTGGCGTCGCGCGCGCCAGTCCCACGCTCCTCGATCCGATTGCCGGCCGAAGCCGTCGGCGCGGCGGCCGAGGGCGGGCGTGAAGTTGCGGTGTGGCTGGCCGAGAACGGCTATGTGCTGGGCACGGCCAGCGGCACGATGTTGGAGCTCCAGGCTGGAACCTTGAAGGGGATCACCTCCCTCTACGGCTCGTCCGTGCTGGCTGGCCGACGTATCATCACCGCCGTATCAAGCTGAATCCCCATCCGCTGCGCAGGAGTGCGGCATAGGACCGAAGGAGCATCCTATGAGCAACCTCCGCAACGAACTCGCGCTCGCGCTTGATCGCGAGCAGTACGATCTCACCGACGAGGGCGTCTACTTCCCGCGCCAGGGCGTGCTGGCGGCCGGCGAATACTTCGACCGCATCAACGGCGGCGAGTGGCAGCGCACCAAGAACCTGATCCCGACCGAAGGGCTCGCGCACATCCTGAACGTGGCAATGGGCTCGACCGCGAAGCCCGCGGGCTACTTCCTCGCGCTCTTCTCCGGCGCAGCAGCCCCGGCGGCGAACTGGACCGCTGCGAGCTTTGCCGCGGCGGCCAGCGAGATCGTAAGCCTGACCGAAGGCTACACAAACGCCACTCGCCCGGCCTGGACGCCGACAAACACGTCCACCGGGTCGATCGACAACATGGCGAGTGTCGCCACCGTCACGATCGCCACCAGTTCGCAATTGAACGTGACCGGCGCGGCGATGCTGACCAACAGCACGCGCGGCGGCACGACCGGCGTGCTCGTGTCGGCGACCAAGTACGCCGCGGCCCGCGTTTTCCAGAGCGGTGACACCTACGAGGTGGGCTATCGCCTGAGCCTCACGGTATAAGCAGCCATGCACCAGCCGCGCCCCCACGGCAGGTTTTTCTATGGTGAGGGCGAGCTTGGCGCAGAGGATGCCGCGGCTGCCGAGTTGCTGGTTCGTCGACTCACGAACCATAAGGGGCTCGGCGGACTCGATTCGCTGAAGATGGCTCGCACGCTTCCGAGTGGCGCCACCGCAGTTGCGGTGGACGCTGGCGGCGTGCTGCGCCTGCTGATCTACCAGCACCAGAAGCCGCAACCTGATGAAGGGCATGGAGTCACGCATGGCTTCATCCCGATGTTGTTCTCCGGGACGATCGGGCCGCCGTGGCTCGCGCCTTCTGATGTGCCGATGAAGATCCGTCTGACCAATATGGCGCGGCGTCGTCTGATGCGTTACGAGGATGAGGAGCTGAACACCCAGGCGAACCCGACGCCGAAGAAGATTCCTCCGGCGCTGATGCGCTTCAACTGCCGGCTGCCCGAGCAGTTCAACGACTTCGCCGAAAAGCAAATTGAGTACCTGGCCACGCAGGCGGCGTACATCCGCCCTGGCTGGTGGTCTGGCGCGATGGCCGAGGTCGTGCAGATCGCGGTCGGCTACGGCCGGCACGACTTCGACAAGCTGCCAGAAGATCCGGTCGAGCGGGCAACGATGGTCCTGCCCGACGTCGTAGCGCGGCGCATCAAGCTGGAACTGCAGCGAGACCGAGCGCGCCTGCCAGGCTACCTCGGCCTGCCACCCAAGGATGGCCGGCTCCGGTTCAACTTTCGACCCTACGAAACAAACGGCGTCACCTTCGACAGCAGCGGCGCGCCGTGGCTCACCCGGGTGGATGCTCGCGGCGTCTACGCCATGCCGCTACCCATTGTTCCGGCGACGACGACTGAAGCCTTCCGGGAGTACATGGAGGAAGTGGGCGATACCGAGATCCTGTGGGCGCTCGACCGCTTTGGCGGCCTACCGTCCGGAGAGGGATTCCCGGCGCTTGAGTCGGACGCTTCGGCCTGGGAGCGCGCCGGAGCCATCGTCAAAGTGTGCGACGACGGCGGCTTCTCCGACCTCGATCCGATGACGACGCTGTGCGGATGGTCGTTCAACTCCGACGGCACGGAGGGATTCAACACCGCGACAGGCTTCAACCCGGGCGACAAGGTTCCTCACTGCGCCGGATTCAAGATCCGGCTCAGGCTTGGCGCCGCGCCGCGCCGCGGGTGGGTTTCCGCGCAGAGCCTGGAACATCCGGACAAGACCAAGCAAGCAGAGGTCGATCGATACATCGCGGCGCTGCTGAGAGAAACATCGGGAAATCGCGATCGCGACCGGGCCATCAAGTACAAGCTCTACCGCGTGGCGCCAAGCATGATCTTCGGCCGGGCTGCGACGAACGACGGCGGTGCCGACGTGGACTATTGGGACAATCTGAAGCTCGATCCCATTGCAGAGCACTCGGGCTCATGCTCTCGCGTCACGAAGGGCTGGATCTACCCGACCAGGATTGGCGGGCTCAAGTTGCCCGAGGCCGCTTTCCAAGGCTGCATTTCGCACTCCATCGAAGGGCTGTACGACTTCGAGATCCCCGAGGAGTACCCGCGCTGCGACACGGTGGTCTATGGCTACTACATCGGCGACGACCTGAAGGTGGTCAAGTATTTCTACGAGCCGAAAGAGCTTGAAAAGGAAGTGGAGTCCGATTTCGAGGACTGCATGACCGTCGGCGGATGGACGGAGAAGCGGTATTCGGCGCCCGCAAGGATCATCGGGGAGCTCTACACGACCGACTTTGATGATCGCGAAGAATCGGCGGAGAGCTACACGCTCACCACGATCAAGGGTGAGGATTTGGGCTATCCGTCCTACCCAACCCTGTCGTTCCACGCCTATTTCGGGCGGGATGCAACGATCTACAGGAGCCGCTATTACGGCCGCGTGACCAACGTCAAGCATTACCTTGGGAATGGAAAGTCCGTCTATTGCTACACCCCGTTTTTCATGCGCGACGCCATCGTCTATGGCGTGAGGGACTTCATCAACGAAATGCGCGAGAGCGAGAAGGCCGAGCGGCGGTCAATCCATGATCCCAACATATACGACGCCTGGACCTACGACTCGTCTTGGCATTGGGCGGCGTTCGACATGGACACGAGCTGGATGGATACCCCGCAGCCTGGGACAGAAATCCCCCCCAACAGGCTGTGGGTGGAACGACATAACTACAACCCGACCGAGTGCTCGGATTGGGCGGACGAGGGCGATTGGATTTCAGGTCTCCCAGCGGATTTCACGTGGCTCATGTATGAGGGACTAAACGGGGCTAGAGCACTGCTTACGAACCCCGAGCCGAAGCCGCAATATCACGAATACGTCATCCCGGAGCAGATTACGGAGCCCGAAAAGAAATACAAGAATCAGGTCAGCATTCTGCAAAACCCCGCACTGCTTTCCACAAAAGACCCGGGCGATTTTCATTTTTCTCTATCGCCGGAGGTGTTTTTGGGCAACGTGTTCTACCAGGACGGCACGAAGGTGTTCGCCGGGCACACCTCCTACGCGAACATTTCCGACACAGGCGGCAATGGCAGCGGCCGCACGCGATACGGGCACACGGGCCTTGTCGACCACAAGACGGTTCACTACTTCATAGGGATCATCAATGAGTAACTACCGGGACGACTCCACCGACCTTGCCGTAGCGAGCGATTCGACGTGGCTGGGCCTGAGCGCCATCACCGAGAGCGCCGCCAGGATCGCCGCCGTGCTGTTGGTCGCGATCGGAGTGACGCACGTCGACGCTGCGACCGCGGCGGACGAGGCAGCCGATCGGCGGATCTTCTTGGTCCAGGATGCCGCGCAAGTTGCTGATGCGGCGCCGGACCGGCTGCACGCTGCGGTACTTGTCGCCGACGGCGCGAGAATGACTGACGGCCTGAGCGAAGTTCGCTTGCTGCTGCACGAGGACGCAGCGCAGGCTGTCGAACACATCTCGCATGCGATCGGCGCGACGCTGGAAGACAGTGCGCGCGCGTCCGGGGCCGTCGAGGATGCGCGCACGAGCCGCGTGCGCGCTGAAGATGCTGCGCGGATCTCTGACGACGCGGTATATCGCGTGCGCGAGAGCGCCGCGGAAACAGCAACGGCTGGCGATCACGCGCAGGACCGGCTGGCGGGACGCAGCCTGACATCCGACGCGGCGATGATCGCGGACTCAGTGGAGGACAGCCGAGACGCCGCGTCCGCTCTGGCGATCGACGGCGCCCGTGGTGCAAGTCTGGTGGTCGACCGCCTGCACGCCGCGGATCTAGTTGCGGACCTCGCGCTGGCCGATGCGCTCATGGTGGGCGAGGTGGGCATCGGGCAGGCATGGACCGCAGGCGTCGATGGCTGGGCGATGACCCGGTATGCGCCCTTTGCATTCGAGCAACTCACCGTGATCGATGGCGTCGCCTATGGCGTGACCGAGGCAGGCGTATTTGCGCTCGACGGCGGCGCAGGAGAGATCGAGGCCATCATTACGACCGGGAAGCTCGACATCGGGCGCGGCGTACTCGCGCACCCGATCGCGCTCTACGCTCATGGCGAGCTCGATGGCACTGCGGAGGTTGCGGTGACGACGACGCAGCGCGGCACGATCGAGCAGTACGACTACCCGCTCCAGATGCGCCCAGGACCGGAAATGACCGCGGGCCGCGCCGTATTCGGCCGTGGGCTGCGCGGGGCGCGCTTTGCGTTCGAACTTCGCATGGCCGGCGAGCGCGCCCTGTTCAACAACTTGCGCATCGAGGCGATGCCGACACAGCGGAGGATGTGATGTACACCGAAGGCAGCATCATGCAGCAGGCGATTGGAGGCGTGTCCTCACAGATCGCGTCACTCAACGCGATGGCGGAGAGCTATGGAGGCCAGCTTTCAGCGGCGCTTGCAGGCATCGGCGCGGCAGCCGCAAGCCTGAATACCCCCAGCGGGCCAACGATTACCGCTCCGACGCTGGCCGCGCCCACGTTCAGCTCGCTTTCTGCGCCAACCCCTCTGCCAGGAGTGGAAATTGGCGAGCCGAACATCACGCTCCCGAGCGCGTCGATCCCTTCTGATGGCGGCCTTCCTTCAATCCCGTCGATGCCGACCGTTCCGTCGCTCAGCTCGCCAGCGCCTCCGACGATGGCGAGTATTTCGCCGCCGCAAAGCCCGGCGGTGGATATTGCCATTGCGATCCCGAGCGCTCCTGCCATTGCCATGCCGGAGTTGGAGTCGCTCGACAAGATCGCGCTGCCGACCTTCGCCTTTCGTGCGCTGCCGACCTTTGACGGCACTCCCCCGGACCCCGACTCGGTTACAACCCCTTCGGTCTTCATCAACTGGCGCGAGCCGGAATACGCTTCCGAGGTGCTCGACGACCTTGCCGCCCAAGTGCGGACGATGCTTCAGGGCGGAACCGGCATTCCGCCTGTGGTCGAAGAGGCGCTTTTCGCGCGCACCCGAGAGCGTGAGCGCGCCGAGACCGAGCGCGAGATCCAGTCGGCCACCGACACCTGGGCGGCGCGGGGATTCTCGATGCCTCCGGGCATGCTTGCCAAGCAGGCCGCCGTAATTCGCGAGCAGGGCCGACTCAAATCGGCAGAGTTGAACCGCGACATCATGGTGCAGGCGGCGACATGGGAGATCGAGAACCTGCGATTTGCCGTCCAGCAGGGCATCGCACTCGAGCAGCTCACGCAGAACCTGTTCGTCAACATGGTGCAGCGGCTATTCGAGGCGGCTCGCTTTCAGGTTGAGAGCGAGATCAGCGTGTTCAATGCGCAGGTTGGGCTGTTCAACGCCAAGAATCAGGCATTCGCCACCTACGCCGACGCCTACCGGATCAAGCTGGAGCACGCACTTGGCGAACTGCAGGCGTACAAGACCGCGGTGGATGCGCAAGTTGCCGTAGGTCAGCTCAACCAACAACGCGTCGAGGTTTTCAAGAGCAAGGTCGATGCCGTGATGGCGCACGTCGAGGTCTACAAGGCGATGGTCCAGGGCGAGACCGCAAAGACCGAGGTCATCAAGGGGCAGTTCGACGCATACCGCGCCGAGGTTGCCGCCTACGGGGAGCAAATTGGGGCAGAGAAGGCGAAGTTCGACGCCTACGCGGCACAAGCCCAAGGCGTTTCCGCTCAGGCAAACACCTTCGAGGCGCAGGCGCGCGCCTACGCCGCTCAGGTGCAAGCCATTGCCGCGCAGGCCGATGTTCGGGTCAAGCAGTCGCAAATCAGCATTGAGGCAATCAAGGCGCAGGCACAGGTCGCCGAGGCGCAAGTCGGGGCGTACAAAGCGAAGGCCGACTTCGCGATGGTGAATATCTCGAAGCAGCTCGCCGCGATCCAGGCGCAGTCCGAGGCTACCCGGGCCCAAGCGAGCGCCGATGCGGCGATTGCCGAGGCGACGTCGCGCATTGCAGACATGAGCTCGCGCACGCAGATTGCTTACGGACAGGCATTGGTCGCAAAGTATCAGGTCGATTCCACCAACGCGATCCAGAAGGCAGGCATTGCCGTGGAGGCGGCAAAGGCGATTGGCCAGTACACCGCCCAGCTCGCGGCGGGCGCGATGTCGGCGGCACACGTTTCTGCGAGTATCAGCGCGAGCGGCAACGCGACCGATACCAACTCGAAGAGCGAGAGCACCTCGACCAACCACAACTACAACTACTGACGCCCCCTGTAGGGCTGGCCCGCTCGCGGCTCGAACCGGAACATCCGTCCAGTTCGAGCCGTTTTTCATCGAGGGCCACCATGTACGGATTCAAGCCGGGCGCCAAGCCCCAGGAAAAGGCGCCGCAAGGCAAGAAGATCGAGGGTCCGGGCAACGGCACATCGGACAGCATCAAGACCGACATTCCGAAGGGCAGCTACATCATGCCCGCGGACTCGACGCAGCAGATCGGCCAGAAGGCGTTGGGCGAGCTCGGCCAGCCGGTGCCGGTCAACGTGAGCAATGGCGAGTACCAGATGCCGCCCGAGCAGGTCCACGCCGTCGGCGTCCAGGCGCTCAACCAGATGCGCGACGCCACGCACACGCCCGCGCCCGCGGGCTTCAAGCCGCAAAATGACGGGCTCTACTTTGCCGACGGCGGATCGCCGGCCGAAGAAGAGCGCAAGCGCCTGGCCGGGGCAGGCCCAAGCCCGCAGATGGGCGCTGTCGCGCTGGGCAACGAGCGCAGGGCCGAACGCATGAGCGGCGAGGGCATGTACGGCAAGGCGAATGCGGATGTCGGCGGGGCGCTCAATTACCTGAACCGCGGCGACCCGGTGAAAGATGCAGCAAGCGCCGTAGGCGGATTCTTCGCTCGCTCAAGCGATCAAGCGCGCCTGGCCGACTACGGCAACACCGGAACGCCTTCGCCCATTGCGGCGACGCCTGCCGCTGTGCCGACTCCGCCGGCTGCTGTCGGCGCCACGGAGCTACCCTCCACGAAGGGGCGCACGGATTACGGCTTCACGCCCGACCCCGGGCAAGGCCCGGCCCCCGGTATGAGCATGCGCCCCACGTCTGCCGAGGGGATCAACCGCATCGACAACGCCCCGGGGCTCAAGAGCCCGCTCTTCACAAACCTGCCGACCGGCGAGGCGATCTCGGGCATGCAGGGCGGAACGGTCAATACCGTGCCTGCCCTCAAGGCGCCGGCAGCGACGCAGCAAGCTCCGCAGCCCGCTGGGTTCCAGCCTCCCCAGCAGCAAAGTCCTGCGGTAGGTATGATCGGCAATAGCGACGCGGCACGCCGAGAGCGCGAGGCGCTGGTTCGCGCTGCCAGTACGCCGTATCGAGGCGCGCAGAGCGGGCAGCTCACCGCGAACCAGCTACGCACCCTTGCCGGGCTTCAGGAAGGCGAACAGCGCGCCGCAACCGAGGCGGCAAACCAGCAGGCCGCTACCGAGCGCGCAGCGATGCAAGAGGCAGGCGCGAACAGCCGTGCGTTGTCGCGCGACGAGATTGACCGTCGCCGCGCCGACACGGAATCGGTGCTCAAAGGATTCGAGGCTCGCGGCATGGAGCGCGCGGAAAAGCTCTACGCCGCCTACGAGAGCGCCAAGACGCCGGAGGAGCGCGCAGCCGCGGCCGAACAACTCCGCGCACTGAGCGGCAAGGAAGCGCCGAACCGCTTCACCGTGGTGTCGGGCGGCCAGGAGATCGACCCGACGACCAACATGGCCGTGACTCGCCCGGCGCGCGTGTTCAACAACCAATCCGGGCAGTTCGTGGATCAGCAACCGGGCGCGCAGGCGCTGCCGCCGATCGCCGAGAACCCGGCGGTGCAGAAGATCATGCAGAATACGGCGCTGTCGCGCGAAGAACGGGCCGCGCAGATCCGCGCCCTTGGGTACAAGTAAGGATTGAGGCCGCATGAGCGAAGTTGACAAGTTTCTGGACAGCTACGAATCCCCCAAGACCAGCGGCCAGAAACCCGCCGCGCCCGCAGCGAAGCCGGCGAGTGAAGTCGATTCGCTGATGGAGACGGCGCCCCCGCAGGACAAGGGGTTTCTCGGCCACGCGCGCGACCTTGGCCTCTCCGCAGTCAAGTCGGCGATCGCCGTTCCTGAGACGCTTGTCGGCCTCGCGGACATCCCGACCGGCGGCCGTGTTGGCAAGTTCCTCGAGAACGAGGGCGGCGCCATCGGTTTCCGGCCGAAGCAGGCCAAGGAGTTCCTGGGCGAGTTCAACACCGACGCCTACAAGGACCAGCAGCGCCAGTTCCAGGAGGCTGACGGCATCCTGGACAAGACCGCCGTTGCCATTCAGAACCCGTCCCTGATTGCGAACACCGTTGTCGAGTCGGCAGCGCCGATGCTGGCCGGCGGCGTCGCGGCACGCGGGCTGCTGGCCGGCACGCGATTGGGGCAGGCTGGCGCCATTGCGGCAGAGCGCGGGGCAACTGCCGCGCAACAAGCGCAAGCCGCAGGCAGGGCAGCTGCCGCGGCCGGTGCGATCGGCGAAGGCACGATGATGGCCGGCGCGCAGGCCGAAGCCATCCGGCAGGAAACCGATGACGGGCTACTCACCGCCGGCCAATCTGGCGCCGCCGTGGCAACTGGCCTCGCCGGTACTCTCTTCGGCTACCTGGGCGGGCGCGTAGCGCAGCGCTTTGGCCTGGGCGACGTCGACACCATGCTCGCCCGCGGCGCGAACCCGCAGCAGGTCGCCAGCGAGATCGCTGCGCTGCCGGCCAAGAGCATCCCGCGCCAAGTGGTCGAAGGCGCAATCTCCGAGGGCTTCCTCGAGGAACTGCCGCAGTCGATCTCCGAGCAGATCATTCAGAACCTCGCCCTGGGCAAGGATTGGTCCGAGGGCGTCGAAGACGCGGCCGTAATGGGCACGCTGGCCGGCATGGCGATGGGTGGCGGTGCGTCGCTCTACAGCGGCATGACGCGCCCCGAGCCGCAGGATGGCGGGCTGCCGCCGCCGGCTGCCGGCAACGAGCCACCCGCGGCGCCGCCGCAAGGCTTCGCGCCGACTTCCGAGCGCCCGGTTATTGACGAATCCGCGCTGGGCCGTGCCGGCATCTTCCCGCCCGCGCCCGCGCCGATCATCAACGAGCGCACACTCGAGCCCGCCGCCACGCCGTCGCAGCAGATGGGCCTTGACCCCGCTGCCGGCCCGATGTCGGCCGCCGCTGCACTTGCGGTCGATACCGGCGCATCGGCGACGATGCAGCAGGCCGCGCAGGCCGTCGACCCCGAAACCGGCGAGATCCTGGAGACTGGCGCGCGCGTCCCGGAGCAGAAGCAGGCGACCGACACGCCCGAGCAGATGCGCGAACGCCTGGGCTTCATCGAGCAGCAGGCGCGCGTGAATGGCGGCTGGGATCGGCGCACGATCGAAGAGCGCGACCGACTGCAGGCCGAGCTCGCCAAGATCGAGCCGACTGCCGACCAATCCGGTGCTGCTACCGAAATGGTCGAGCCCGCACCGGCAATCGACGTTTCGGGGCGCACCGACGAGCAGCTCCGCGTTCTGGAGAACGCTGGGCGCGATGGCTGGCGCGAGGCGGCCGTGGCCGAGATCAAACGCCGAGCGACGCAGCAGCCGGCAGAAACGCCCGTGCCCGCGGTCGAGCCGGCCGCGCAGGCCGACGTCGAGCAGCAAGCGCCAACCGACATCGCGCAAGCGCCGGCCGCGACCTCGCCCGCCATTGAACTACCGACTCAGACGCCCGCGCCGAGCCCGCGTAGCGAATCGGCGCAGCCATCCGAGGCCATCCCGCCGGCCACGTCCGAAGGCTGGGACGGCATGACCGCCGAGCAGCGCACCGCCATCCTGACCAAGCCGGGCGGATGGGCGACCGCCAAGGGCGGCCTCAACGTCATCGGCAAGAAGATCGCCGGCCAGAACTGGACGAAGATCAACCCGACCACCCGGGCGACCATCGAGCGCCTGATGCAAGGAGAGCAGACCGCCAATGTGCCCCAGGCTCAACAAGTGGCTCCGCAAGCGCAAGAAGCGGGCGGACAGGAAGGCGAGGCGGCAGGCGGCGAGCGTGCCGCTCCTTTAGACGCCATTGAGCAGCAGCGCATTGAAAGCGCAACAATAAGCATTTCGTTGACGCCAGAGAGTGCCGCAGCGACAAGAATTAATAGGAAGATCAACGCAGCGTCGAACCCTGCTGAAAAGGCTCGCCTTCAGGGATATTACGACTTCCTTCTCGGGGCGCCGAACAAGGCGAAGGATCAAGGGGTGCGCCTAGAGGTTTCGTATCAACAGGGGTGGAGTAAAGGGAAGAGCCTGCGGGAAAACATCCTCAAGGGCAAGCCGTGGTATGAGACAGATAAACGCCGCGATGGCAACGTCTGGAAGTGGGACATGCAACGTGAAGGCGTGCATATCGCAAGCGGGGAAGCAAAGAGCGAGAAAGCCGCTGACCAGGCCATTGAAGACGCCAAGCTTTCCGCGATGGAGTCGCGTGGTGATTTCCAGAAAAAGCAGACATCCAATACTGGATCGGCGCAGCCCAACAAGCCGCAATCCGCCCAGCCCGCCGCACCAAGGTTCGACAGCCAATCCGGCACGACCCGCACGCAGGCCGAGCGCGATCTATGGGAGAAGGGCGCCGACAGCGAGCGCACTGAATCCGATGTAGGCGTGACCGCCGGCACGCAAGTTCGCTTCGTGTCGCTGGCCGATGCCGTGGCGACCGTGCGCGAGGCGGAACAGGCTGGCGTGGCGATGACGCCCTTCCAGGTGCATCAGGCCACCGGGATCCGCGTCGGCGATGCAGAGCGCGTCATTCGCGAGGCACAGGCACCGGCGGCGGCCGCGGCGCTGGCGCAGCCCTCCGCTGATGTTGCCCGCCCCGACGAGGGCAAGACGGGCAGAGCCGAAAACCCCGAGTTCACCACGCTGAAGGACCGCGACGGCAAGACCGTCACCGTGCGCACCGCCGACCTCTCGAGCACCCGCGAGCGCATGCCCACGTTCACGAAAGAGGGCAAGCGCAGGACGGCATGGATTCACCGCGACAACCTGGATCCGACCGGCGAGAAGCAGGCCGAGGGCGCGAAGGAGATGGCGGGGAATCCGCTCTTCAACGTCATCACGACGAAGGACGGAGGGGCGTTTGCATCCGAGGGCGCCGCTGAGCGCGAGCTCCGCCGCCTTGGTCTGCAGGATACACACGAGGTCGCCCCGGCAAGCGAGGTCTCGTCCGGCAGCAGCGGTTTCGTTGTGCGTCGCGCCGATACCGCGAAGAACATGAAGCCCTACGTCACGCAGTTCGTAAAGGACGTGCGAGACGGCAAGGTTCAAATGGAACAGGAGCAGGAAGGCAATGAACCCGCTGCAGATGGCGCTCAGGATCAAGGCCGAGCGGAAGCAGTACGAGGCGGAAGAGGTGATTCACAACCCGGATCTGCACCAGCAGATTCTGGAAGCGTGGCGCCGCGACAGTCCGAAGATGGTCGCCCGGCTGGAGAAGCAGGGGATCCTGGACGATCTGGCGTTCGTGTGCCAGGAGCGGATGTGGCGCGCAGCGAAGGACAACCGAAGGGCCGGGCTTCCGGTGACGGACGCGCGCGAGCAGGCGGAGCGGGATCACCTGATGCTGGAGCCGGAGGAGCCGGAAGCGCTGGAGACCTGGGCGGAGTAAGCTCGCCCGCCGCAACGTCGGCGCAGGCGCGGGATCTGCACGTCGACAACCCGCTTGAGATCGTCGGCGGCTCGCCGGTTCAGCGCTTCAACCGCAACCGCGCCGCGCTCGAGCTGCTTCAGACGCTGACCGAAGAAGGTCGTCAAGCTACGCCGGAAGAGCAAAAGGTGCTCGCCGGCTACATCGGATGGGGATCGTTCGGACAGGAACTGTTCCAAGGTTCGTGGGAGCGCCCCGTCTACAAGGACGAGGGCATCTGGAAGGAGCGCGGCCAGTGGCTGCGCGACACCTTGGGCGAGTCCGCCTGGAAGTCCGCCCAGCGCTCGATCACCAACGCCCACTACACCGACCCCCCGACCGTGCTTGCCATGTGGGACATGGTGCGCCGCATGGGCTTTGATGGCGGCAAGGTGCTGGAGCCCTCCATGGGCACCGGCAACTTCTTCAGCATGATGCCGGCCGACCTGAAGGCTCGCAGCCAACTGACCGGCATCGAGCTGGACGAGACAACGGGCGCGATCGCAAAGCAGCTTTTCCCCCGCTCGAACGTGCGGATCATGGGCTATCAGGACTCGAAGACGCCTGACGGCTTCTACGATCTGATTATCGGGAACTGGCCCTTCGAGAACACGCCTGTTGCCGATCGCCGCTACAACAAGCTGAACCCGATGCTTCATGACTACTTCTTCCTGAAGACCATGGATCAGGTTCGCCCAGGCGGAATCGTGATCGGCATCACGTCCGCAGGCTCGATGGACAAGCAGAACACCACGATTCGCCGCGAGCTTGCCAAGCAGGCCGAGCTGGTGGCGGCAATCCGCCTGCCGTCCGGTGCATTCGAGGAGTACGCCGGCACGAAGGTGGTGACCGACATCGTGGTCCTGCGCAAGCGCCCGCAGCGCCTCGTCGCTACCCCGAGCGACGCGACTTGGGTGGAGACGGGCGACTACAAAACGCCAGCCGGCGAGACGATCAAGGTCAACCGCTACTACCTGGACAACCCGCAGAACATCATCGGCACGCTGGACTTTGGCAGCGGCACAAACACGTTCCGCGCCGGCATGATCGTGCGCCGCCCCGAGAACATGGCCGAGCAGTTGCAGAAGGCGATTGAACTCGTGCCGCAGGGCGCCATGCTGCCGCGCGGCAAGGTCGATCACCTGACCTACTACGCCAACGAGACCGGCGAGCGCCACGGCGCGCTGGCGCTCGTGAACGATCGGCTGATGATCGCTGTCGGTGACCAGTTGGTCGAGGCCAACGAGGCGCGCAAATACGCGCTGAAGGACGCCAAGAAAACCGCCGTGCGCGAGCAGCAATTGCGCGCCGCAATCGACCTTCGCAAGAAGCACGCCGCGCTCGTGGATGCCGAGCGCGGAGGCCGGCCGGCCAACGATGCGCGCAAGGCGCTGCGGGGCGCATACGACGCCTTCGTGAAGGCGCACGGCGGACTGCGTGACTCGTTCGCGCTCGAGTACCTGGAAAGGATCAACGACCCGTTCTTCGCTGAGCTCGCCGCCCTGGAGAACGACGACGGCACGCCGGCTGCGGTCATGGAGCGCAGCACTACGCGAGGGCGCCGCACGCTCGATAACCCGAGCGTGCGCGACGCCTACGTGCTCGCGCGCAACCAGTCGGTGAATCCGAGCGTGGCCGAGGTCGCGCGCCTCGCCGGCAAGTCCGAGCAAGCCGTCAAGGCCGAACTGCTGGGCAGCGGCGCCGTGTTCGAAGCGCCGAATGGCGACGTGGTGCCGTCCGACATCTACCTGTCGGGCAACGTCCGCCAGAAGCTGCGCGAGGCTCAGGCCGCGCTGGACGATGGCAACGCCGCGATGAGTGCAAACATCGCCGCGCTCAAGGAGGTCATGCCCGAGGATGTGCCGTACTTCAACATCGAGACGCAGTTCGGCGCGACCTGGGTGCCGAATGAAGCCTACGCGCAGTACATCGCGCACATGCTGGGGCAATCCAGCCCGAAGGGCATTGAGGTCTCGTTCCGCGCCGGCCGCTGGAAGGTGAAGATGGAGCCGGGGCTGAGCCGAATCCCCGAGGCCGCCGCCAACTACGGCACGCCCGGGTATCCGTTCAGCCGGCTGGTGCAGGCAGCCATCAGCAATCAGGTGCTGCGCCTGACTTCGAAGGACGAGAACGGCAACGACGTTTACGACGCAGAGCGCACCGAAGAGGCCAATGCGCGGATCGCCAAGATCCGCGAGGACTTCGGCGCGTGGCTGTGGAGCGACCCGGAGCGCCGACAGGATCTGGAGCGCGAATACAATGAGGCGCGCAACGCCTGGGCGACGCCAACCTATGACGGCTCCTTCCTGACTTTCGAGGGCATGGCGCTCACGCTGGGCAACGGCGCTTTCCAGCTTCGTCAGCACCAAGTCAATGCGATCTGGCGCGCGATCGTGAACCGGCGCAGCATCAACGCGCACGAGGTCGGCACCGGCAAGACCTTCACGATGGGCGGCATCGCCGTCGAGTCGCGGCGCTACGGCATCGCCAAGAAACCGATGCTGCTGGCGCACAACGCCAACAGCGCGACCGTGGCGGCTGAGATTCGGATGATGTACCCGTCGGCGCGCGTGCTCTACGTCGACAACCTTCAGGGCGACAAGAAGGAAATTCGCCTGCGGCAGATCGCCAACGACGATTGGGACGTTATCGTCGTTCCGCACTCGCTCATCAGCAACCTTGCCTTGCGCGAGGAAACGATGATGCGGATGGCCGAGGACGACATCAAGGCGCTGGAGGCCGAGTTCTTCGATGCCGCCCGCGAGGACAACATCAACCCCGAAACGATCGACCTCGACGACGACGAGGACATCGCCAAGATTCGCTCCGTCACCGCCAAGGAGCTCGCCAAGGCCCGCAAGCGCATCATCGAGAACATCAAGAAGCAGGCGCAGAAGTCGAGCAAGGAAGGCGCGATCGCCTTTGAAGACCTGGGCGTCGACATGATCCTGGTGGATGAGGCGCACGAGTTCAAGAAGCCGCCCATCGTCACCCGCATGAAGATGAAGGGGCTCAATACGCAGGTCTCGAACCGCTCGATTGCGCTGCAGTTCCTGACCCGCTACGTGCGCCAGATGAACAACGGCGGCAACGTCCACACCTTCACCGGAACGCCGATCACAAACACGATCACCGAGATTTACCACCAGATGCGGTACGTGATGGAGGCCGAAATGGAGCAGGCAACCATCGCAGATTGGGATGGCTGGTTCGGCTCGTTCGCCGCCGAGGTCCAGGATGTCGAGCTCACGGCGGCCGGCGACTACGAAATGGTCTCGCGCCTTGCGGGCTTCGTGAACGTGCCTGAGTTGCGCGCGATGGTCGGGCAGTACATGGACACGGTGTTCGCCGAGGACATGCCGGAGATGCGCCCGCGCAAGGTCAATGGCAAGGAGCTCTCAGACTCCGCGCTGACCGAGGCCGAGCGCGCCGAGCTGTTGAACGGGCGCACCGAGGGCGCCAAGGACCGCCCCTACAAGAAGGTCATCAACGACTCGGCCGATATGACCGCCGAGCAGATGGGGATCTTCACCCGGCTCCAGCAGTACGCGCGCGAGTGGCGGGCGGCCACCGGCAAGCAGAAGAAGGAATGGATGCGGGCGGGCGATGTGCGCTCGCCGATCATCACCGAAGGGATCGCGAACAAGGCGAGCTTCGATGTGCGCTTGCTGGACGACGAGGGCTTTGCAGGGCAAGAGGGCAGGGTGCCCGACGAGCCGACGAGCAAGGCCAGCCGCGTCGTCAAGAACGTGCTCGAGATCTACAACAGCCACGCGAACGCCAATCAAGTCATCTTCTCCGAGAACGGATTTGGCAAGAGGGCCACCCGCAGCGCGGGCGTTCATGACGGCGAGAAGCAGAAATTTACCGTGCCCGTCTTCGCCACGATGCACGACATCGTTGAGCGACTGGTTCAGGGCGGCATTCCGCGCGAGCAGATCGCTATCGTGGATGGCTCGACCAGCAAGGAGCGTCGCAAGGAAATCGCCGAGGCGATGAACGCCAGCACGATCCGCGTCGTGATCGGCTCGACGGACACGCTGGGCGTGGGCGTGAACATGCAGCGCAATCTGCGCGCCATGCACCACGTCGACGCGCCCTACATGCCGGGCGAACTGGAGCAGCGCAACGGCCGCGGGCTGCGCCAGGGCAACCAGTGGAACACGGTGCTCGAGTACCGCTACATGACCGATCGGCTGGACGGCAAGCGCTGGCAGATCCTCGCGGTCAAGCAGCGCTTCATCAACGCGTTCATGAAGGCTGCCGCCGGCACCCGGGTGATCGAAGGCGAGGCCGCAGCCGACGAGCAGAGCGACATCCTGGAGTCCTTCTCCGAGGCGGCCGGCGATCCGCGGATTCTGCAACGCGTCAAGATGCAGAAGAAGCTGGAGACCCTGAACCGCAAGGAGCGGATGTACACGCAGGGCATCGCCGACATGCGCCGCCAGGAGCGCAGCAGCGCGGAACTCGCCGATCGCCTGACTCGCGAGCTCAAGCAATTGGCCGACAGTCGCACGCAAGCGAACGTCGAGGCGCTGATCGCAAGCCAGCAGCAGGCGTTTGCGGCAACCATCGACGGCACGACCTACGACACCCGCAAGGATGCCGCCGATGCGCTGCAGGCGTTCATCGAGGCGAACGTTCGCATCGGCGACAGCCTGAAGACGGTCGGCGAGTATGCCGGCCATTCGCTGCGCATTGAGTGGCCGCGGCACATGGACGCCCCGGTCACGCAGATCGACGCCTTCGGGCAGGAGTTCGCCGGCAAGGGCATTGCGGGCGCCGAGGCGAAGATGCGCAACTTCCCGTCGGTCATCGAGAACAAGGCCAAGCGCCGGGACATGGAGCGCTCAACCGCCGAGAACATGCGCGCGGCGATGAATCAGCCCTTCGCCCAGGCGGCGGACCTGGAGCGAATCACCAAGCAGCTTCAGGATCTGGAAAAGGATCTCGAGATCAACCCGGTCCCACCACCGGCATGGCTACGCCAGGGTGCGCCGATCGACTCCGAGGTCCACCGCAACAAGCGGCCGTACATCGTGACCGGCCACCGCTACAGCAAGGAGGGCTGGTTCGTCATCGCCGAGGACGACAAGGGCACAGTCCTGATCCCGTACATGGAGGCGACCGACGAGGTTGGCATGCCCATGTACGAAGAGCGCGAGTTTGTGCCGCCGGTCGTGATTGAGAAGGAGAAGGAGGGCGCCGCGCCCGCAGATGCGCCGGCCGATGTTGTTGTCGACCGCGCCGCGCAGTTCGCCCCCGCCAACCCGCTGCGCAACGCCGATGGCACCTTCGCGCGCCAGGATCCGGCTGGCGACTCGCTGGCTTTCTCGGCGACGTTGCCGCGCGATCGCAACGCAGTGCGGATCGGCATCACCGAAAAGGGGCTGGTGCGCGCGATGCGCCTGCAGTTCGATGGCCTCGCCGACGTCACCAGCAAGCTGCTGGAGCGCGGCAGGGCCGGCAAGCGCGGGGGCGTGATCGTGGTCGGAACGGCCGACAATGCCGAGATCGGCCGCATTGTGGCCGAGCGGACCGGGCGCAAGCTGGATTCGACCATGCGCAAGTTCTCGAGCGCTGGGCGGCTCAACGGTTTCTACGACCCCAAGACCGGCCTGACCTTCCTCGTGGCGCCGAACCTGAACCCGGTCACAGCCACCGCGGTGATGCTGCACGAGATGATGCACGGCCAGCAGCGCCAGAAGATCGACGCGCGCGCGCTGGAAATGGTCCGCAACCGGCACGGCCTGAAAGACGAGGATCTGCGCGCCTTCCTCGATCGCGTGATGCTGCGCATGATCGGCGCGGGCGAAGTGGGCAATGCCGCAGAAGCCTCCGCCTACATCGTGGAGCAAGCGGTGATCGAAGGCCGTAGCGCCGGCTACACCTTCGCCGACGGCGCCTTCATGCAGTGGGTGGACGCGAAGATTGGCAAGCGCGTGGGCGACTTCCTGCGCTCGTTCGCCGGCATGATCCGCACCTGGATGCTGCGCAACGGGCTGGGCGCGAAGGCGATGACCGTGGATGACTTCGTGGGCTACGCCATGGCCGGGCTTGACCGGGCGGCCGCGGGCGAGGTGCGCGGGCGGGCGAATGCTCAGGCGAGCATCGGATCGCGCGCCCCGCAATCCGAAGCCTTCCGCCGCTGGTTCGGTGACTCGAAGGTCGTCGATGAGCGGGGGCAGCCGCTCGTGGTGTATCACGGCACCCAAGCGGACTTTTCTGTTTTCGATGCCAGTCGTTTAGGTGAAACAACATCAGCAAAAAGCGCAAAAAATGGATTCTTTTTCGCAAGCAACCCCGACGTTGCAAGTACGTATGCGTTTCTTGATCGCGAAAATATTCGCAGAGCAAATGAAATAAAGCTGCTCATCAAGGAAAACATTGAGGCTGGTCTTGTCCTAAGAAGGAAGGATAAAGAAAAAGCCCTTGACGCCATCGAAGATAAAGATGGCTTCAGGAGAAATCTGCTCGCAAGGCAAGAAGAAATTGAAAGGCGTATATCAGAACTAAAAAAAGAGCAGCAAGACGCCGACAAAAAAGACCTCTATGAATGGGATTCTCTTGCTGAAGATAGCGATAGGGAGCGAAAATTTCTCGCCACGCGAATTAATGGAAGTGTTGTCTACCCGGTGTATCTGTCAATCCAAAACCCGCTATACCACGAGTTTTCTGGTGGTACGTATCGAGATGAGACATACGCATCTCTAGTTGAAAGGGCGATCAAAAACGGGAATGATGGGCTAGTGCTGCGCAATACGACAGACTCTGCAACAGGTCATGCGCACTCATCTCCTACGACTGACATATTCGTTGCCTTCCGCCCAGAGCAGATCAAGTCCGCCGTGGGCAACAATGGCGACTACGATCCGGACAACGACAACATCCTGTTCAGCCGCTCAGTCGGCGACGCGCCTGCACAAGAAGCGCAGCGCGTGCAGTCTGCCATCGAGGGCAAGACGCTGATCGAAGCGGCGCAGTTCTTGACGCGCTCGAAAGACGGCGCGAAAGCGGCCGTTGCGCAGAAGGTGCTGGAGAAGTTGCAGCGCCTGGAGAAAGCCGGCGTTACGCTCGACCTGAAGATTGTCCACCGCGGCGACATGGCCCCGGCGAGCATGGTGAATGCGCGCGGCTACACGGAGACCGGATTCGATGAGAAGGGCCGCGACATCGTTGTGTGGCTCAACGGCGCGGACGTGACCGGCAAGGTCGGCACGGAAGAAGAGGTGTTGCTGCATGAACTGGTGCATGCCGCCACGGCCGGCATGGTGTTCCATGGCACGCAGACACCGGGCTCGCTGGCCGGCAAGCATGCGCGTGACCTGATGGCCGTGACCGATGCGATTGCCGAGCACATCCGCAAGCGCTTCGACGCCGCAGACGCCGGCAAGGCAACGCTGACCGAGTTCGAGCAGGACATGCGCGAGGGCGCGAACAACGCCTTCCGCAGCGATGACGAGGTGCTGGCCTGGGCGCTGTCGAGCGGCGAGGCGCAAGCCTACCTCGAGACGATCCCCTATCGCTCGGGCTCGATGTGGTCGAACTTCGTTCAGGCGGTGCGCAACCTGCTGGGCTTGAGCGCGCGCAACGACACTGCGCTGTCTGAGGTGCTGCGCGTGGCCGAGCGCATCCTGACCGACGACGCCCCGAATGCCGGGCGCGCGGCGTTCTGGCACAAGCGCAACATCAGGATGGCGCAGCAGCAGATACGCGGCAGCATTGTGCAGACTGCCGAGCGTGGCGCAGATGACTTGCAGTTCAGCCGATCCGGCCTCGAAAACGCACAGCAGGCCGCCAAAAACATCGGCGCTGGCCTGAAGGCGATCACGGTGCAGGACGTGAAGAGGGCCGGCAAGCACAGGCTGACCGACTGGCTCAAGTTGGGCCTGCAGTTCCTTGGCCGTCGGCAGATCGTGGATGTATACGGCGACGTGCTGCCGCTGGCCGAGTACGATCGGCTCGCTGCGCAGATGGAAGCCGACAAGAACGATGTGGGTGCGGCTGCCGACGAGCTCGCCCGCCGCTGGGGAAAGCTGCCCGATGAGGGCAAGTTGGCCGACTTGATGCACGACGCCACCTTGGCGCAGATCGACGCAGATTCCGCCGTCGAGTACGTGCCAGGCGACGACCTTGCCAAGAGCCGAGCGCTCAAGGCGCAGTTCGGCCAGCTCTCGACCGAAGCGCAGAAGGTTTATCGCGAGGCGCGCGACCACTACCGCAAGCATCACGCTGCGGTGCGGCAGGCGATCATCGATCGCATCATGCGCAGCGAGTTGCGGGAAGAGCGCCGCGCCGAGCTGCTGAAGCGCATGGACGCCGACTTCTTCAAAGCCATCAAGGGCGTGTACTTCCCGCTGTCGCGCTTCGGTCAATACGTCGTGGTGACGAAGGACGATGCCGGCAAGGTGGTGAGCGTGTCGCGCGCCGAGACCATGGCCGAGGCCGAGGCCATGCGCGCGGAGATGGTGAAGGCGTTCCCGGCCAGGGATGGGTATCAGGTCGGGCGCGTGACACTGAGCAAGGAGTTCATCGCCGGCCGCGACATGGTGGGCCGCGGGTTCATGACCGAGCTCTACGAGGCGCTGGACGAGCAGGGGCTGGATCCGCGTGTGCAGGCCGAGCTCGAAGACACCCTGGGGCAGCTCTACCTGTCGTCGCTCCCCGATCTGTCGTGGGCGAAGCACGGCATCCACCGCAAGGGAACGCCGGGCTTCTCGAGCGATGCGCGGCGCGCGTTCGCGCAGAACACGTTCCACGGCGCGCGCTACCTCGCCAAGCTGAAGTACGGCGACCAGATGCAGACCGAACTGGATCGGATGCAGAAGCACGTCGATGAGATGGCACCGATCGAGGGGTTCGATCAGCCGGCGGCGCAGCGTGTCGTGGATGAGATGAACAAGCGCCACGAAGCGACGATGAACCCCAAGGGGAACCCGCTCTCGACTGCGCTCACGAGCTTCGGCTTTGTCTACTACCTGGGCATTTCGCCGGCCGCTGCGGTGGTGAACCTGTCGCAAACGCCGCTGGTTGCCTACCCGGTGATGGGCGCAAAGTGGGGGTTCAGGAAGGCGGGCGCCGCGCTGATGGCGGCTTCGGCTGAAGTGGTGGAAGGCAAGAACGACCTTCGCGCCGTCCTGGCTGACCGGCTGAAGAACGAGCAAGACCCGAAGGCGAAGCGCAAGCACCAGGACGAGATCGCCGCCTACGACGAGGCGGTGCGAACCGGCGTGATTGACGTGACGATGGCCCACGACCTTGCCGGCATCGCGCAGGGCGAGGACGCCAAGGTGATGTGGAAGATCCGCCCGGTGATGCGGCTGGCGAGCTACCTGTTCCACCACGCCGAGCGCTTCAACCGTCAAGCGACGTTCCTGGCTTCCTACCGGCTGGCGCGCGACGCTGGCGCCAAGCACGACACCGCCTATTCGCAGGCGGTGAAGGCGACTTACGACGGGCACTTCGACTACTCGACCGGCAACCGGCCGCGGGTGATGCAGGGCAACGTCGCCAAGGTAGTGCTGCTGTTCAAGCAGTACGCGCAGAACATGATCTACACGCTCGCGCGCAACGCCTACCAGTCAGTCAAGGGCGAGTCGCCCGAGGTTCGGCGCGAGGCGCGCAAGGTGTTCGGGGCGCTGATGACCACGCACGCGGCCGCTGCGGGCGTGCTGGGCCTGCCGATGGTGGGAACGCTGCTGACGCTGGCATCCGCGCTGGGCGGCAGCGACGATGAGCCGTGGGCCGCTGAGGTTGCGCTACGCAACATGCTGGCCGACACATTCGGGACGAAGCCGGCCGAGGTGATCGCGAAGGGCTTTTCGCGCCTGACGCCGTGGGACATTTCCGGCCGCGTCGGCCTGGACAAACTGCTGCTGCCGGACGTGAATGAGAGCCTGGAGGGGCAGCGCTGGGCCGAATCGTTCGCTACCGCCATGCTTGGCCCGGTGATCGGCATGGGGGTGAATGCCGCCAAGGGCGCGCAGAAGATGGCAGATGGAGACTACGGCCGCGGGCTGGAGGACATGCTGCCGATCTTCGCGCGCAACCCGATCAAGGCGTACCGCCAGTACAGCGAAGGCGAAGTCGATCGCACGGGCGTGGTCATCAAGGACGAAGTGAGCTTGGCTGGCGTGCTGGGGCAGGCGTCCGGTTTCTCGCCGTCCGAGATCCGCTTGGCCTTCGAGGGGCGCAGCGCAGTGATGAGCGCCGATCGACGACTCAACGAGCGCCGCCAGGATCTGATGACGCAGTTCGCTCGGGCTGCGATGGATCAGGACCAGGACGGCATGACCGAGGCGCGCAGCGCAATCGCCGAGTTCAACAAGGTCAATCCCGGGCGCCGGATCACGCCGCCGCAGATGTGGCAGAGCGTGCGCAACCGCGAGCGCCGGATACGCGATGCAGACCAAGGAGTCTATCTGCCGCGAACTCGGCGCGACGTGATGGACGAAGGGCGGTTTGCCGAGGTTGGTTGATGCGCGGCCGGCGCAGGAAGTGGCGTAACCTGGCTGCGCCGGCTCTCCGAGAGGCTGGAGGAGCTGGCGCGGCCGGGGTGAGTAATTCGAGGCTCGCGGCAATGCGCTGCCCGATCCATGTCACGCAAGGATCGGCCCACGAGTTTCCAATCGCCTTGTACTTCGGCCCGTCCGCAGCGGGCTTGCCGCGATAGGTGATGTCCAGGTAGTCGTCTGGAAGTCCCTGGAGGCGTGCACATTCGGTGGGCGTTAATCGGCGCACCCTCATGTGCGCATCAGGCTGGCAATACCCGCTTTCCCAATCCTGCTGCCCCCATCCGAAACCATGCTTCCTCTCGGTCGCGCCGGATGCCGACATCGCGCCGGCCACCTGCGTCGTGGCAATCATCGGCACGCCCTGTCCCGGCTTGCCGCCTCCGGTGCTGATCGCCCCGCAGCGCTGGCCGTCGCCGCCTTCGAGGCGCACTTCATCGCGGCTGTTCTGTGCGAACGCGACCGCCTGCGTGCTGCCATCCGTATCAAGCGGCCCGGTGCGGTCGTGCCAGTGGTCGGGGTCTTGGCGGGCGTTGAAGGCGATGGCGATTTGACCGCCTGCGTTCGCATGGCTCTTGTCGTGCCCCATGCTGCGCAACGTCGGCGCAACCTCGCCAGCATCCGCGCCGTAGTCTTTACACGAGAAGGCGACTGGAACCAGCGGCGTGCCGCGCCCCGTCCCGTCCTCGCTGGTGTCGAAGCCTTCGCCGCGTAGCGTGTGCGTGGTCGCTGGATAGGCCGCGATCGGCGCCTCGTGATTGCATGTCAGCGTCGGGCTACGGTCTAAGCCGATCTCGGCGCCGCCTTGGCCGTGGGCCATAGAGATGATCTTGTGGCCATTCACGTCGTCATTAGATTGGCCCATGTTGCGAACGCTGCGAGCGGTGAGCGCGCCGGTCACTTCAGGGGTGTAGCCACCGCTTGTAGCGCCTGCTTCAGCGCGGCCGGCAGATCCTTCCCTCGCTTCTCGGCTCGGCGCAGAATCCCGGCGCACGCCGTCCCACTCAAAAAGTACCGTTGCGGGATCGAACCCGTCTCGAGCACTTGCGACAA
>ERZ761594.36-NODE-36-length-67908-cov-12.385097_pt1 | contig 67908 bp, 92 predicted proteins | sample MGYA00511036_ERZ761594 | MGnify/ENA primary metagenome ERZ761594 (study PRJEB28899, sample SAMN03785561) | bioreactor sludge metagenome | biome: EBPR Sludge; feature: EBPR Bioreactor; material: 0.22µm filtered reactor supernatant | place: Saint Lucia: Queensland... | reverse complement strand
GCGGGTCTCCGGCAATGCGTGGGTCTACGGCAATGCGCGGGTCTACGGCAATGCGTGGGTCTACGGCGATGCGCGGGTCTCTACACGCATTTGCGTCGCGACCCGTAGCGATGGCCACACATTCCTCGTGACTCCCACCAACAGGGATTGCGCGCCAGTCATCATTGCTGGCTGCCGTTATTTCACGTTCGCGGAGGCGCGAGCGCACTGGACGCGCACGCGCGGTGGCACTGCGCTCGGCGATGAGACATTCGCGATTCTCGATCACTTGGAGCGCATGGCGATCGGACTCAAGATGCATCCGGGGCCGCGTATTCAATAGCACCATATGGCGAATTAGATGACTATCAGACCAAAAGCCATAGACCTTTGTTGCTGCGCCGGAGGCGCGAGCATGGGCCTATGGCGCGCCGGCTTCGATGTGGTCGGCGTCGATATAGCGCCGCAGCCGCGCTACCCTTTCCCATTTATCCAAGCCGACGCTCTGGATGTTCGTTTTCAGGGCTTCGATTTCATTTGGGCTTCCCCTCCCTGCCAGCGGCATACGGCGATGAAGCACGCGCCAGGCGCTAAGGGCGATGCCAATCCGGAGCTTATCGCGCCGCTCCGCAAGCGGCTAAAGGCGGCCGGCGTGCCGTGGGTCATAGAGAATGTTGTTGGCGCACCACTCATCAATCCTGTTCGGCTGTGTGGCTCAATGTTTGGTCTCGGCAGTCAAGGATGCCGGCTAGAGCGGCACCGGGACTTTGAGAGCAATTTTGCAATCCCGAAACTCGCCTGCGCTCACGATACCCGCCCGGTGATAGGCGTCTATGGTGGACACGCGAGGCGTCGCGCAGCATCGGCAGGCGGCAGGGGCACGCGCGACACTTGGGAGGGCGGGCACAAATCCGCTGCGGCCGAGGCCATGGGGATCGACTGGATGACGTTGACTGAATTGAGCGAGGCGATTCCGCCCGCTTACAGCGAACACATTGGCCGCGCTGCGTTGGCTCTTATCCAAGAACCGATCGTGATGGCGGCGGAATAGCACCTAATGGAGCACAACCCATGGCTACATTCTCGACGATCAACAACAGGCCGATCCGCTGGAAGGACAAGCAGGATTTTGTTCACGCGGTCGAGGGTGCGGATGTTCACCCTGGCGTGCGGCTCTTGTGGACGCTATGCGGTCGCGATGTTCCGGCCAATGCGGCGCACTCTGGTCACGACGCTGTGTCGTGCGCAACCTGCCGCTCCCGCATCCCCAACTGACGAAATGGGAAATTAGATGCTTGGACTTGGAGAGCGGATTGCGGAAGCCTTTGGCAGCATCAGATGGCTTTGGTGCGTGCTGACATGGAGCCATCGCATTGAACTGCGAGGCCGCGACGAAGATGAGACGCTGCACTATCGATGCACGAGATGCGGCCAAGTCTGGCCGTACTATTTCTGACGAAACGACTGATAAGCGAGGGAAAGATGATCAAGACATATGACGTGAAAAGCTATGAATTGGCCGAGCATTTCCTGCAACACGAGCCGTGCCGAGACGATCCGGCGCTCTACAAATCACATTGTGACAGCCTCGCCAAGGCAATCCAACAGGCGGTCGAGGATTGGTTCGTGACATGCTTATCCGGTTGACACATACAGCGGCTAGTGCTAGAACCATGGGCATACCCGAGCAATTCCGCTCGGCTCCTGTGGAGGGTTAGATGACGCAGCCTGAATTGGAAAAACTGAGCGCCATCATCGATGACCTTTGGGAACTGCATCAGCAGGTAAAGGATTCCGTCGCTCAAGCCGAAATCCGTAAGGCGCGCGGCCTCTTGCTGATCTTGTGGGGCGCGGGCGAGCGTGTTCAAGCGGAGAGGGCCTGAACCATGAGCGATCGATGTCTCTGCCCTGATTTCGAACTGCGCGGCCAAATCTATGAGATTTGGACCAACCCCTGCTGCCCGAGCAATCGTCGCCTCGTAGACCCCGCCAATCGCGAGGAAGTCGATACGGACCGCGACTTTGCCCCGCCGCTCTCGAATGACGAATTGCTGGCGATCTACGACTACGGGAAGGGGTACTGAGCCATGAATCTCTTTTCCGTTTGCCCTAAATGTTCCGTTTTCGATTGGGCGGCAGAGCCTTACGACGGCAAGCGCCCTTGGGGCGATTTCGACAGGTGCACCGAATGCGGTTCGGTCATGGATGTTTGGACCGAAAGTGGCGTGAGAAACGAAGAGAGTCGCATCGCGCTCCGCAAATTCCAGCAGAAAGCGAAGTAGATGCCTCCCCACGCCGACGTTCTCCAATGGGAACACCTGCCGTTCCCCAAGTCCCTCCGGGACTTCCAGAAGCTTTTCCCGGATGACGCCGCGTGCGCCCGCTACCTGGAAGGCGCGAAGTGGCCCAAGGGCTTCGTTTGCCCGCACTGCGGCGAAAAGGGTGAGCCGTTCCGCATGGCGACGCGCACCAGCGTGCTCACCTGCCGGGCGTGCCGGAAGCAAACCAGCCTGACGGTTGATACCGTGATGCAGCGGACACACACGCCGCTGACCGTCTGGTTTTGGGCGGCCTATCTGGTGTCGAGCATGACCCCGGGCCTGTCTGCGGTTCAATTTCAGCGCCAGCTTGGCCTCAGCCGGTACGAAACCGCCTTCCAAATCCTGCACAAGCTGCGCGCTGGCATGGTGCGGCAGGGCCGCGATCGGATCGGCGGCAATCTTGGCCGGAACGATCACGTCGAGATCGACGAAACTTACATCGGCGGCGTGACGCGCGGCCAAGGCAAGGGCGTTCACGCGGATGAAAAGACGCTGGTCATGGCCGCCGTCGAAGTCCGCACCCGTCCACCCAAGAAAGGCGACAAGCCGACCCGTCGCGGCGGGCGCTACGCTGGCCGCCTTCGGCTGGAAATCGTCCCTACGCGCGGCGCTAAGTCTTTGACCGCCTTTGTGCAACAGGCCGTGGAACCGGGTGCGATGGTCATCACGGACGCTTGGGGCGGTTACAATGGGCTCAAGGCGCTCGGCTACGACCACCTGCCGGTTGTCGAGGCGAACGACCCAGCCGTGGCGGAAGAATACCTGCCCATCGTCCACCTTGTGTTTTCGAACCTCAAGGCATGGCTGCAAGGCACGCATCATGGGCGCGTCGAGCCGCAACACCTGCAAGCCTACCTCAACGAGTTCACGTTCCGGTTCAATCGCCGCTTCTACCCATTCAACGCCTTCCGCTCGCTGCTCGGCATCGGCACGAACGGCGAAGGCCCGACCTATGACGGGCTTTACGAAGGAACGTGGAAGCATCCGACGATGGCGAGCCATCATGACTGATCAGCCTTTGGGGTACGAAACTTGGCACAGAACAGCGAAAAGGGCGGAACACTTGGCACAGAGCGGGGCACCGTATTTTGTGGCCATGTGTCTAAACCGGATAAGCATCGTTCGTGACACCGGAAACCGCCGTTAAACGGATTTGAAAGATGACCCTTGAGCAGCTTCGGATTTTAACCGCGATGCAGGCAAACGACGATGCTCTATGGGCACCGGCAAGTCGTATCGAGACGGCCTACATCCAGCAGGCGCTACGCTATTTAACGCTCGCAATTGAGGAAGAATGGACGTTTGAGCAAGCCAAGTCGGCAATCGCTGAAATGATGCCATAGCAGTTTAACCCGCCTAACCGGAGAAGAAGATGGCAATGATCTACAGCGTTCGGGAGTTGGCGAAGGGCGGCAAGGGTATCGGCCGCTATCGCTACATCGGGCAGTCCGATGAGCAGTTGCACGTCATTGACGAACTGTGCGACTGCGACAATGGCCACCCGACACATGCTGAGGCGGAACAGTGCCCGAAGGCAAAAGCACGCCTCGATAAGTTGTTTCACCGCGACATTGATAGCCTTAGAGCGGGCGTCGATCAGAAGCGCCGCGAACTTTCTGCGGCGGAAAGCGCGCTTGCTCGCGCCGAGGCTGGCGGGGTCATCAACGACGGCAAAATGGGCTCTGCCCAGCCTTGGGACCATTCGGATTTTAGCTGAACCGCCGTTAGCGCCATGGACATACCGGACGACGATTTGAGGGTTGAATTGATGCGGCGACCGCCGGGAGGGCAGCACGTTGGCACGGAGGCGGGCGTTCGCGTCATCCATCTGCCGTCCGGCTTGACGGCAGAGTGCAAGACGGAGCGGAGCCAGCTGTCCGAGGGCTTCGCCTATGTCGCGCGCACGAAGAACGGCAACCCGCGTCCGGTGCATCTGCCGCCGCATATCGTAGCGGCGTTGGCGAACCATCCGCGCGGGCTTGATCGGCCCGGCGAGACGCTGTTCCGCTTCCACAAGGGCGGCCGGCTCTATGACATGCTGCGGGCTGCCGCGCGGGACGCCAAGATTGCGCTGCCCGAGCGCGAAGCGTTCCACCTATTCCGGCACACCTACGGCACATGGATGCGCCGCTATGGCGGGCTGGACACGCGCGGGCTGGTCGGGACTGGTGCCTGGGACAGCGAACAATCAGCGAGCCGCTACGCGCATACGATCGCGAGCGAGGACGCGCGACGAGCCGATCGGTTGCCAGTGGCAGAATTAGTGGAAACGGGCGCTCCGAAAAGGAAAGCGCAATGATAACAAAGAGGGGTAGTCCCTTCACACGGGAGGGGTCACAGGTTCAATCCCTGTCGCGCCCACCATTTTGCGGGGCTTTTTCAACTAGCCTTCGCTCGCTCTCGGCAAATCTCGGCAGAACATATCCAAAACTCGGCAAAGCCAATCGGGTAGAATCCGTGGACTTTGTTCGCGCCATGTTCACGGGAGAGAACCATGTCTGATCCGGCCGACCTGTCCACCAAGATCACTGATCTATGCAAGGACCATCCGCTCAGTCCAGAGGCGCGGGCGCTCGTGGTGGTGCTGCGTGTGGCGATCGAACAATGGCCGAAGCTCGATCCTGAGAGCCGCGCCGCTCTGCGCAAGTACGTCGAGCGCGACATCGACCGGCTCGCGCAACTCATTCAGCCGTTATGACAGATTAACACACATGGCAAAGATCGACTGTGACTATTGCGAGATGCGGCACCGGCTTGACCATCGCATTCACATGCAGCGCCGGTCGTTGCATCAGCTTCATGGCTTTCTGGAGATGCGTGGCAACCACCGCCCGATGGCAAAAGATGTGCGTTCCAGCATGGTCAAGAGTTGGTCTCAGGCCCTGCAAGAAGCGAAGGCTGCAAAGGACGATCAGGCGCGGATCGCGCGCATCTTTGCAATGCTCGGCGTCTTTGCTGGCTTCTGCTTTTGCTGGGTATCCGCCAGTCTACTGCTCGGATAGGACGTTAACCGCGATGGGGACCCCCTACGCCATAACCGGACCTGCGCTGATCTCGTTCAGCGGCGGGCGCACATCGGGATACATGCTCAATCACATCCTCGACGCGCATGGTGGCAGGCTGCCAGATGACGTGAAGGTGGCGTTCGCTAACACCGGCCGGGAAATGCCCGAGACGCTGGACTTCGTGCAGGAGTGCGGAGATCGGTGGGGGGTCCACATCGTTTGGCTCGAATACGATCCAGATGCCGAACATCGCACCGCGATTGTCAGCCACAATAGCGCCAGCCGGAACGGCGAGCCCTTCGCCGCGCTGATCCAACGCAAGCAATTTTTGCCGAACCCGGTCACGCGGTTCTGCACGATCGAAATGAAAATCCGCCGGTTCAATATGTATTGCCGGCACACCCTCGGTTGGGACCGCTGGACAAGCGTGGTCGGGCTGCGCGCCGATGAAATGCGGCGGGTTACAAAGCAGCGCGTTAGGAACGGGCTCAACAAAGATCGTTGGACAACCGCGATGCCGCTAGCCGATGCAGGCGTGACAAAGCGCGACGTGGCTGCGTTCTGGCAGAAGCAACCGTTCGACCTCCGACTTCTCAACGTCAACGGCAGCACCCCGGATGGGAACTGCGACCTGTGCTTCCTGAAAAGCGCGGTCGCGATCCAGAGCCTTATGCGCCGCCGGCCTGAGACCGCCCGCTGGTGGATCGACGAGGAGGCTCACGCGCCCGCCTTCGGCAATATCAATCCTGATATGGCCCTCTTTCGTGCTGATCGGCCGAGCTATGCCGCCCTGCTCGACACCGTTCAGCGCCAAGGCGACATTTTGGAAGATGTGGGAGAGTCGCTTGACTGTGCCTGCACCGACTGAACGTGAGAAGAAGCGCGAGCGCGTTCTAAAGGCCGCGTGCGATTGGGTCTATGACCAATCGTGCTCGCTTGCACTCGCGGAATTGGAAGATGCGGTGACAGACCTTATTGGGCCGCCTCTTCCGGCTGAAAAATTTCGCGGTTAATCGGGCGTTTGGTGCCCGGCAAAGTCACCACATGAAAAGCATGGTGCGAAAATGAACGAGGCCACCCGCATAACGCTCGCACAAATGCGGTCTCGCCCTAAGACCGTTCCGGTTGAAGAATTGCCGGGATGGCTGCGCCGATACGCTGACGCATACTACGCTGAGATTGATCCTGACCCCACCACGGTCGCGGACTATCTCACTCGATCCGCCGAGGAAATCGAGCGCCTTCTGAGCGCATTGAAAACGAGTAACCGGCCTTAGAGAAGGCCGCACACGAGAGGTCAACACCATGCCGAACTGCGAAATATGCGGCGAGCCGATGCCAGAGAGCGAAAGCATGTTCAAGTTTCACGGCTATAGCGGGCCGTGCCCGAAGCCTCCGCTCGCACCGAGAACGGAGGTCGTTGCCGAGTTTGTTTTCCGAGACATGAAGAACGGAGAGTTCTGGATCGACGTTCGCGTGAACCGGAAACCCTACATGCAGATCGGACCGTTCGATACCGAGACGGAGCGCCAGCGAGCCCACGACGATCTTCTCGCCATGACCAGATCGTTGGGCGCAAAGGACTTGCCATCGCAAACGCAGTAACCAGCGGTAAGCACCATGCCAGACCGAAAATGGACACAAGACGAGATCGATGAGGACATGGGGCGGCCACTGATTTGCCCGGTGACTGGTGCGCCCTGTCTCACAGAGCAAGACGAGTTTTGCGAGGACTACGGGTGCGCGCGGCGGGCGGGCATTGATGTTGACCGAGACCTGATCGCGTGACTGCCGTGAATTTCAGTTAATGGGGAAATGAAGATGAGCGAAGCCGAAGCGATTGAACAGTTGAGGGCCCTGGACGACTTGCACGATACAGAGGTCGAGCATTCCCGCGCCGACGATATACTGTGCGAGTTCCTGAGAACGAATGGATTTGCCGCCTTGGCAGAACAGTTCGTGAAGCAGTCGCAACATTATTGGTACGCATAACAGGATACAGGAGATTAACGAGGTTCGACCTGGATACTGCCGGGAATGCTCGGCAGTCGCGATGCCAGGAGACATTCGGGCCAATACGTGCGGCCTAGCTAATCCCTAACAAGCGCAGAAAAGAAAAAGGCCCGACCTTGCGGCCGGGCCAGGTGATACGCCACGCGGGAGGAACGCTACAAAGGCGGCGGTGCCGGCGAAGCTGGAGAGGATTGCGGACGCCATTGCGTGCGCGGCTGCTGGATCAGCGATTCGATCCTCGTCACGCCGCGCTCCACATTTTCGATCTTGACTTCCATGCGGGTGATGCGGTCGGCGTGCGGCAGGTAGCCGCTGGTCTGTTTTTCGAGCGCATCCACGCGATAAAACAGTCCGGCCGCGAACCAGATGATGCCGGCGGTCTGGATCGCGATGGTGACGATCAGCGCGATCGGCACCTTCTTGTCGAGATGCCACGCCCGTTCGTAGTCGCGTTCGTCCTGGGTCATTTTGCGCAAAGCCTTTTCCAAACGCGGTTGTGGCGGTCAACCTGCTCCTTTGTCGCGCGGGTATCACTCTTGCTCCAATAGACCGGCTTCGCGATGTGGCAATAGGTGTCGGGCGGGGATGCCGGTTGTGTGCAGGTCAGATGCGCGAAGATGAAGGCGAAGCCGGTGCAGGTCATCAATCCCTCCGGAAGCTCGTATCGAATGCCTCGTCGCCCGGCATGGTCTTGTGCGCCTTGTCAGCCTCGACTTCGGCCCGCATCGCATCATCCAGCCGCGCGTCTTTCTGCCGGGCCTGATCGGCCATCACCTCGTCGCGGCCAGCCTGCCGGTCATCCGCGCTTCGCTTTAGGGCGAAGATTTCGCGGATGACGGCCAGGAAGGCGAAGATGGCCTTGATTAGCGTCATATGTTCTTCGGCGCATTCCAGCCGGCCCACACCGTCCAGACGGTCGTGAGCAGGGTCACGGCCGCGCCGGTGATGACGCCCCAGCGGGCTTCCGAGTACCAGGACGCACCGGCAAACAGAGCGCCTGCAATCTGCAAGATGGTGCGCACCAGACGTTCGATCAATTCAGCATTCATGTCGTCACCTGTGTCAGTTGACTGCCCGGCGTCCGGCCGGGCACGGTTTACGCAGCAAGCTTCTTGATTTCCTCGACCACCTTGCTCGCAAGCTGGATCGAATCGTCCTGCCCGGTATGACCGAAGGCCGATGTCCATCGCTCGATCTTCTTCTCGTGGCCCTTCACCGCCTGCACGCGCCATTCCGGCACCATGTCGGGCGCGGTGTCATAGATGTCGATCGCGCGACCGGTGTTCTTGCCGAGCTTCGACGGCGCCTGTCCGGCGAGGTCGTAAAGCACGACCAGATCGACCGGCACGTAATCGGTGACATAGGTGGCCGATGCTGCCCCCATGGAATGGCCAACGACTACGATCTTGTCGCCCGGCCGCTTGTTGCGCTTGATGTCGTCCACGATTTCACGCCATTGCGTATAGCCGCGGGTGGCCGGGACATAGGTGTCCGGCAGCTTGCGGATGGCGCGGGCGAGGACGTTTTCGATTCCGTAGGACCACAGCGCACCGCCGAGCCCGTACATGCAGTAAACTCGCGTGGTCATGACAGCAGCGCCCTCCATGTGTAGACGCCGACTTTTCCATCCGCCACGAGCTTGTGCGCCTTCTGGAACGCCTTCACCGCCGCGTCGGTCTTCGAGCCGAACACGCCGTCGTCCTCGATCTTGAGCAGGCGCTGCAGACGCACCACGGCATCGCCGCGCGCGCCTTTCAGCAGGAACGGGTTTTCGACGATGGGCTTCGGCGGCGGCGTGGTGACGATGGCCGGATCAGGCATCACATGATGCACGTCGCCGATGTCCCAATCCCGCGCGTCGTCATACAGATCGGGCGATGCCGCGACAGAGATATGGACGTGATGATCGTGCGGGTTGGAGCCGGTATATTTCCGCCAAGGCTGGCCTGGATTGGCGATTTTGCCGTTGCTGATGATGTAATAGATGCGCTGGTCGGCCTTCACGCGCAGCATTTCCGCGAACTTGTAACTGTCGAACCCACCGGCCGGATCGTGTGTGATGTCGATCGCCCGCACCACGCCGGCCGCATTCGGATTGTGTTCGGACTTGCGCGCGCGATGCGCCTGATCGCCGATCGAGCCGTCGGCCGACTTGCTGCGATTCGGTGCCTTCGCGCCGACTTGCGCGCGCAGTTTCTCAAGGGCTCTCGCGAGCCGCCATGCAGCCATGCTTGCCTCCGATTTATGAGCCGGAATGAATTGGAAACACGCAGCGGGTGTTCGCCAGCGGATGCACGACCCACTTGCCGTCGATCAGGTCGCAGGTGCAGCGCCAGGTATGGGCATTTTGCGACCAGCCGGTGCGCTTCAAGACTTGCCCGGTCGTCACCACGCGCACGTCATTGTTCGGAAGCTGGATCAGCGCGGTTTCGGACACTTTCCGACAACAGCCGTTAGTCCAACAGCAGGCCGCTGGTATCCAGCGCGCAATGTCTGCTGCCTCGGCTGGTGTCGGCTCGATCAATTCCTCTGCCCGCGCGGCATGGATCAGCAGCGCAATAGCCAGCATCGCCACCCAAAGCCAGCGCAGCGTGTACGCGAACAGCGCCAGAATATGTAAGGCGACAAACAGGAGTGCGAATGCTCTGGCAGCCCCGGTCATGTCGGTTGCCCATTTGGTTCGCATTTGAACTGCACGGCCACCCGATCACGCCAATCGAGCTTGGCGACACCGCGGGCATAATCGGCGAGCCGCGCGGACATGATCTTGCCGAACGCCTCACAAAGCGCGCGATCCTTGAATAGCGTCGTTTCGCCGATGGTGATGACCTGCGGTCCGGTCTGTGCATGAACAAAGGCTGCAAACCAGATAAGTTTGATCATTGCGGCGTGACCGTCACGCGGGCGATGCCCGCCGCTTCCATGCCGATGGCGTCATGCAGCACGGGCAAATTCTCCGAAGAACTCTTCTGCTCCCCTGCAATATGCAGCGTGCGCTTCTTTTGGGTCATCAAAGAAGCCAAGATGCACCTGCCGACGATTTGGATTAATTTTTGCCGCCCACTTTTGGCGTTGCTTGTTCCAGAACACGCCCTTGAAACCAGACGTATTGTTTTTTGGACGTTTAGAATTGGCTTGATTTTCAGCGTTGTCAGCCGGACGCAGGTTCAGCCACCTGTTATTCGAGCGGACGTTATCTCGATGGTCGATTTGAAATCGTGGCCACTCGCCAATCATGTAGAGCCATGCAAGCCGATGGGCACGATACCGTTGCCCATCGATTCCAATCAGGATGTAGCCTGAAGACTTCAATTCGCCGGCTGCGCTCCCAATCGGCCTCCGAGACCCACCATAGACTTTCCAATTGAACGATCCCGTTTCCGGGCAGTAATGCAACAGCGCGCGTAGGCGTTCGGCCGTCAGGCCGCGCTCATAATCTTTCATGACAATTTCTCTGGTTTAGTTGACGATGCTTACATTGACGCGGGCGACACCGGCTCCGGTCATGCCTATCGCGCGGGCAGCACCTATTGAGAGATCAAGATCACGGCCACGAATGAATGGGCCACGATCTGAAATCCGGACCACCACGCAGCCGCGATAGCAGACGCGCAATCGCGTCCCGAACGGCAGTGTGCGATGCGCCGCAGTCATGCCGTCAGGGTCGAACCGCTCGCCGCTCGCAGTCTGCGTGCCCTGCCAGTAGAACGAGGCCAGCATGGTCGTGGCGAAGATGGCGGCGATCATCGGCGCCGCGCCCGCTTGCGCGCCGAGACATAGCCCTTGCCGCAGAACGACGCCCCGCTCTGCCCGGTGTTGAAGTGGACATGGGACATGCCGCAATAGGTCATCACGAACACGCCCTGCGAGCGCAGGAACGAGATCGCCGCGCCCTTGTTGCGGGTGTTGAAATCGACCGCGCGGCCGATCGCGTGCGCAGACTGGCGCCCGGTCCCAGCAATCGTCGCGCCAGGCCGGCAGGTCGAAACGATCTGCACCTTGCCGACGCGGGCCTCGAGCCGGCTGAGAACGGCGCGGGTGTCCGCCGTCAGGCAGGAGCGGGACGCGGACGCCTTCGCATAGCCTTTCAGGGTGCCCGGCTGGGCATTCACATTCCATGGCCCCTGGAAGAACGCAAAGGCGGGAGAAGCCGCGCACAGTAAGAGCGCGACCGCGATAAGGCGCAGTTTCATCAGTCACCGGGATGTTGTTGACGGGGGACGCGGGACGCGGGAAAAAGACGTTACGAGGCACCCCGATTAGGACTACGGGTGCAAATGGCATTCCTTCGAGCGATTCTGGTCGTCGCCGCCCTATTGAGCGCGCCGATGCTTTACGGGCTTGCGAAGCGGGTCCTGCAGGGTGCGCCGCCCTACAGCGACGCGGCCGCTACCGCCATCCGGCAGATTGAGGACAAGTGCCTTTCCGAACCGCTCGCGACCGTTCGATGCCGCGAACTGCTCGAAAAGCGCGACGACTGCGACCGCGATCAATGCACCTTTCAGGCATATTACTGCGCGGCCTACAAGGCCGGGTTCGACGATGAATTGCCGCCGCTGCTCTATCGCGATGGCAGGCCGCTACGGTGCTAGGTCCTCGCCGGTCAGCCGCTTGCGGCGTTCCTCGTTGTAATGCTTGCGTTTGCGGTCGAGGGCTGCGAGATCGCTCTTGTAGCGGTCATCCGAAATCTTGCCCTGCGATCGGTCCCGTGCGAGACGGGAGCGCTCAAAGCTCAGTTCCCGGTTCACGCGGTCGAATTCCAGTTGGATCTGGCGCTTGCCTTCGGCAATCTCGTGCGGCTTGAGCTTGACGCCGACCGAGCTCGACAGCGCGAGGGGGAGGCTATAGGCGCGGCCGGAGCGATCGCGTGCGCCGGCAAGGGCATCCCCTGTTTTCTCCCAGTACCACGAGCCGGGGATCCACGCAGCGCCCGGCATCCATGCCTTCCACGCCCAATCCCCGACCTTGCCGGCTCGATCCCAAATATCGTCGGTCTTGGTGTTGACGATCGGGCGGCCGGTGAAGGCCTGCTTGTTCAGGGCCAGTTCCGCGCCGAGCATGATTGGTCCGCCGAATTGCAGCGGCGCCGGGACCGGCACGGCGCCCTGCCCCTGGTTCATGTCGAAGATGTCGCCGGACGGGATCCAGCGGCGCACGTCGAGGAACAGCGGGTTGCCGTTGGCATCCCCGAACGGCGTGCGGATCATGCGCGGGGCGCCGATCCACGTCCGCCCCTGCTCTTCCTCCCGCAGCGTGCGGCGCTCGTCGTCCTCATCGCCGGGGAAGAGAGCATAGCCCAGCGCATTGAGGACGAATGCCACGGTCGCATACTTCGCCAGTTTCCACGGCCGCGTCATGACCATCTTCGCGACCAGCGGGGTCGCGCGGTAGGTATAGGCGATGAACGGCAGCACCGTGCGCCGCGCCGCATTCACCCACGGCGCCCGGATGTCATAGTCGAGGAATTGTTCGTTGGCCTCAATCGCGGCCTCCCGCGGCGTCAGGCCTTGGTCGATCCGGCGCGTATAGGTCGCCATGCGGAAGACTTCATCCTCGAGCCGGTAGGCCTGCAGCATCTTCTCGTCGAACTTGTCGATCGGCTTGCGCGCGGCCGCGCCGGCCACGGCCCCGACGCCCGCACCGGCCACCGCACCGACCGGCCCGCCGACCAACGCACCGCCAGCAGCACCATAGGCAGCGCCCACCAGCGCGCCCTTGGAGAACAGCCCGGCCATGACCTTCTCTACCATGCCGACCGGGGACTTGGCCTGCGCCTGGTTCTCGATCTCCTCGAGGATCGGCCGGAGTACGTTGTCCCGGATTTCCTGGCTGATCATGTCGCCGCCGAAGGCGCCGTTGTCCACCGCCTCCTTGTAGAGCGCGTCCTGCTTCACCATCGAGCGGATGCCGCGGTAGAGATCGCGAGCGCGCACGTCCGCCATGTCCATCAACACGGCGTTGGACATGACGTTGTTCATGTGCGTGACGGGGGAGCGCGCGGTCTTGTTGAGCTTCCATTGCGTGAGGATGGTGTTCCACCATGTCGGGCTCTGCATCTGCTCAAGTTCGTTTATGTCGCGCCAGATTTCAGCGCGCACGAACCGGCCGGCAAGCGCTCCATAGCGGGGCGTGTTGCTGGACGCGATCTTGGTGTCGGGGACCTTGACCCATTCGATGTCGGGGTCGGCCCAGTGCCGGCCGTATTCCGCAGCATTCTTCCACGCGCCGGACGCTGGCTCCTGATCCGACGACCATTCCGGATTGTCCGCGATGTCCTTGTAGAAGCGGCCGGTCGCCAGATCGTGCGCCATGACCATATAGGTCTTGGCGATGGTGTAGCGGGCGTCGAGGATTTCGCCCATGCGCTCGCGCTCTGCCGGCGTATAGTCGCGCCAGAGCACGGCCTTCTTACCCTTGTAGCCGCGGACTTCCCATTGCGTGCCGCCGATCGAGACCTTGGAGCCCTTCGGTGCCTGGTTGACCGTGCTCGCTGCGACTTCCTTCCAGAGGCCCCGGCCCTTGAACTGGTTGCCGATGATCTTCTTGCGGCGGGTCGACGCCATCTGGGAGACCCACTTCACCAGCGGGTTCTGGTCGGTCTCGTGCTTGCGGTAGACGCGATGCAGATAGGCGCCCTTGTTGCGGTCGAAGGATTCCTGAGAGAGGAGGCCGAGGTCGACCGCCTCCTGCCCGAATACATCAATGGCCTGCCGGATCGGCGCGGCGAGCGCTTCGAGGTTGGCGTCGGAGATTTGCTCGCCAGTCAGGATCTTCTGCAAAACGATCGCTTCGGCGGACCCGACGTCGTTCTCCTTCAATGTCTGCATCACTTCGGGGACCACGCCCATGATGCGGCGCTCGTCCAGCGCCCGCTGGCGCTCCCGCTCGACATAGGCGGGGTCGAGACCGTATCGGTCAATCAGTCCGGCACGCGCGCGTTCCAGCGTGGGATTGAGCCAGTGGAATTTGCCGCCACCCGAGAACTTGGCGTCCTTGATGATCTTCGCCGCCTTCTCGGAGAGGCGCAGGCCCGGGTCCCACTCGCCCTTCTGGTTGGTGCCGCCGAACACGTCGAAGGGCACCCGCAATGCCCGGTCCAGCGGGCGCATGTCCATGCGCTCCATGACGGAGCGGCGCTGCTGCGGGGTGGGTGTGCCACCGCCGGGCACGACGGACGCCGCTTCCCGCACGAACGGCCGTTCCTTCGCAGCCCGCGCCGCCATGCGGCCTTCATAGAAGTCCGAGAAGATGTCCTGCGACGTCTGGTAGCCCAGCCCGCGCATGACGTTGCGGATGCGCTTGAACATCTGGCGCAGCTTTTCCAGCACCTTGCGGGCCGCTCCGGACAGGAGATCGACCGAGCGCGGCTGGTTGCGCATGTCCGCATAGGCCTGCGCCGCGATCGCGCGGACCTCGAAGCCCGCGAGTTCAGCCGCTTCCGCACGGCTCATCCCGGTATAGTCGGCCGCGATCTGCCGCAACTCCGCGTCCTCTGCCTTGAGCACGGCCATTTCCGCGTCACGCAGCAGCAGGTTTTCCGCGCCGTGGAAAAGCTCGTGATAGGCGGTGCTGACCTGATCCCGGTACATCGGGTCAGCCATGGCGATGTCGATCAGCCGATGCGCCGGGATATACCGTCCTGCGGCGGTATAGAGGCCCTTGGCCTTCGCGCCCCACGCTTCGACAGCATCGTCCGGCAGCGGAATCGCGTCCTGAAACGCCACCCTCACATGCGCCCCCATGACCTGCCGGGCGATTGCGGTAATGCGGCGCTCGATCTCCCCGCGGTCCTTCTGGGCGAGCCGTGTCAGGTCGCGCGAGATGTCGAACAGCGCCTCGGGTTTCTCCGCTGCCTTTCGGATTGCGGACTCTGCGGTGCCACCGACGATTTTCGTGACTGGGTTCCCGGCGGCGTCCCTAATCTGCCAATGCGTGAACCCGGCATCCGGTCCCACGAGGGACTCTGCCGTCCAGCCTTCAGTATCCACCGCGTCAGTTGCAGGAGCCGCCTCCGCAGGCTTCTCCTCCTTCGCCCCGGTCAATTCCTTGGTCAGCGCGTCCAGATCGGCGCGCGCGCGCTGCAGTTCGGCATCCTTCGGCCAGGTTTCGCCCGCGACCTTCTCCAGCCGCGGGACGTTTGCGCGCTCTTCTTTCAGCACGCGCTCGATCCGGTCCGGCTCCAGAGCGATGCTCTTGAGGAGATTGCCAAACCTGAGCATGAGGCCGGCTGGATCTGTCTGGTCGTTGATCGTTATGTCCGACAAGCCGCTGTAATTCTTGCTGGCCTGCACCACGGGCGTCACGGCCAGATAGGCCGCGCCGTCCCCATAACGGCCATGCGCCACAACTTCGAGCGGGAAGCCCGACATTTCCGTGCCGATGTCGATCCGCTTCGGCGCATAATAGGAACGGGCATCGCGCGCGAGCAATGCATCGAGAATGACCTTTCCGGCCTCGCGGCGGTCGTCGTATTCCTTGCCCTGGATCGTGACCTTGAACTTGTCTCCCGACAGATCTTCGACCTTCGCCGCGTCCATCTCGGCCGCCGGCAGCGCATCCTCATACTGCTTGACGCGGCCCTTGGTCATGGCGAGTTCGGACACCGCGCGGGCCTTGGATGCGTCGAACACACGCTTCTGCGCCGCCAGTTGCCGGACCTTCCGGTCGAGTTCGGCCAACTCCATGATGCGCGGGTCGCCAGACGCCGCGGCCTTCATCTCCGCTGCTTCCGGCAGCGGATTGTCAATGTCCTCGGCGTGACGCGCGCCTTTTGCACCGGACAGCACCTGCCCGATGAATTTCGATTTTGTGTCCAGCTTCTGCCACATGAATGCGTCGAACGAACGCTCGGTCACATAGCGAAGGATGCGGACGTTCGGATTTTTGTTGCCCTGGCGCACGATGCGGCCGTCGCGCTGCTCCACTTCCGCGGGCTTCCACGGCGCGTCCAAATGGTGCATCGCAATGAGCCGGTCCTGCACATTGGTCCCGACGCCCATCTTCTCCGACGAGCCGATGATCACGCGAACATCGCCCGATCGCACGCGCGAGAACAGCTTGGCCTTCTTCTGGTCGTCGGTCGCCTCGTGGATCGTGGCAATTTGCTTGGCCGGCACGCCCATGGCGACAAGGCGCGCTTTCAGGTCAGCATAGAGATCGACGTTGTATTTCGCGAAGATCGGGTCCGGAGTGTCCGTGATCGTGACGTCGCCATCCGGGTCCGCCTTTTTCGGCTTCGCCTTGGTCTGCGGCACGCCCATGTCGAGGAACACCATCTGCACGGTGCCGGGCTCTTTGCCATCCTTCCAGATTTGGAAGATGTTGCGCGCGGCCGTGGCGATCTTGCCGCCCTCATTGACGGGCAGACCGACAAGGCGCGCATCGGTCGCGACCTTGCGGCCCAGCCCGACCACGCTCAGCATATTGGGCTTGCCGGGCTCCGGCCGCTTGCCCTTCAATTCCTCGGCCAGTTTCACCAGGCCTTCAATGTAGCGCTCTTCGGCTTCCGATGGCGAGACCTTCACAATCTCGATGCCGGGCTTGCCGTCCGGCGCCACCACCTGCGGCCGCGGCAGGTTGAGCATGTCCGCGGTCTTGGTGTCGGCAATCTCGGAATAGAGCGAGACCAGTTCCGGCACGTTCACAAAGCGGGAGAAGGATGAAACCTCTTTCAGGGTGCGGCCGTCCGCCGACAATTCCATGTTGTTGACGACCTTGCCGAAGGTCGATGCCCATGCATCAAACGTGTCAAGATCGGCCTCCCGCAGTTTGTCGTATTGCAGGTAGCGTTGCATGGTCCAGAGTTCGGCCATCGTGTTCGATACCGGCGTGCCGGTTGCGAAAACCGCCGAGCGGCCGGGGCGCTTCTGGTCGAGGTAGCGGATTTTCAGGGACAGGTCCTCGGCGCGCTGGCTCTCGCCCTGCGCAAGCCCCTTCACCCGCTGCAGCCGCGTCACGAATGCGAGGTTCTTGAACTTGTGCGCCTCGTCGACGAACAGGAAGTCGACGCCGCTCTCCTCAAACGACGTGCCCTCGTCCTTGCGATCCTCGTTCAAAAGCTTCTGCAGTTTGTCCTGCAGCCGCTTCTTGGCCTTTTCCAGCGCCTTGACCGTGGGCGAGTCCTTGCCCGCCTCCTTCGCCTCCGCGGTCTTCACCCGCTCAAGTTCGGCGATCTGGTCGCGGATGAATTGCTGGCGGAATTCCTTCGCCATGTTGATGCGGCCGAAGGCGTCATGCGTGATAACGACGCCGTCCCAGTCGTTTGCCGCCACCTTGGCCAAGAAGGCCTTGCGGTTGTCCCGCGTCATCTCGTCCTTTTCGGCGACGATGATCTTGGCATTCGGGTAGGCTTCGATGAATTCCCGCGCGAACTGCTCGAGCATGTGGTTCGGCACCACATAGGCGGGCTTGTTGATCAGGCCCAGCCGCTTCATCTCCATGCCGCCGGCGATCATGGTAACGGTCTTGCCGGAACCGACCACATGGGCGAGCAGCGTGTTGCCCTTCGTGACCATGCGCCAGATAGCATCCAGCCGGTGCTTGCGATCGGCGAACATGCGGTTGAGGCCGGGCAGCGTCTGGTGCGAGCCGTCGAAATTGGTGGGGACGAGATTGTTGTAGGTCCGGTTGTAGATGGCGGCGAGCTCGGCGGCGCGGGCCCCGTCCTGCCACACCCATCCGTCAATCCCGAGGTTCGGATCGCCCGCGAAGGCTTCTTTCATCGCCTCGGTCTTGATCCGGGCCGCTTCGGTTTCTTTCTGGTTGACCTCCCGCTTGTCGTCCGCGACCTGATCCCACACCGTAATCTGCTGGTTGTTGATCGCGGCCTTGAATATCTTGTCGATCGGCACGCGATCGGTCGCATACTTCGCGCGAGCATCTCGGGATGCTGCGTTGATCGTGACGCGCCATTCGCCCGTCAGCGGGACCTTCTTGACCTCCCCGCTACCACCCAGCACATCCTTGATGAAATCGTTATAGACGTGCTCCGGCACCCACGGGGCACCGAATTGCGCGGTGATGTCGGACGGCTCCAGCGGAACGGGCTGCACCTTCTCCAAGGCGTCCACGTTGCGCTGGAACGAGGCGTCATCCTGCGCAAGCGCGCGCGCCTCTTCCAGCTTTTTCACGACATTGCCGGAAAGGTACTGATCGGCGGTCACATACTGGCGGCCGTCCGGATCGACGAACACCGTATCGCCCAGGCTCTTGACGGCATCCTCGACCGACGTGCCCAGCATGTCCGCGATGTCGTAGACGTCCACAGCACCATGCTTGTCTAGCGACGCAGCCAGCGCATCGGCCGGCCCGTTGATCTGGCGCTCGGTCGGTGCCTCGATCACGTTCTTGGTCTGGATCGCGGCTGGCGTCGCCTTGCCCGTCTCTGGATCGTATTTCTCGATCGCCGAGACCTTCCATGCATCCGGATCGCCCTTGAACGGGGTCAGGTTCGGCGTGCGGACAATGACGACGTTTTCGCCTTCCTTGTTGACGCGGGACGTGACCGTCCGCTCCTCGAGATTGATCGGGCCCCACTTCTTGACGAAAGCCTCGTAGGTTTTGGCAAGCGAACGGCGCAGGTCCGCCGGCGTGCCCTTGTCGCTCGCGCCCAGCTGCGCCGCGAGCAAGTCGTTCACCGTGCCCCGCATCTCGGACAGCCGCTTGACGCGGTCGACGTCGTCGGGGGAAAGCTTCTGCTCGACGCCAACGCCATTCTGGCGCTGGTAGACCTTGCCGTTCTTCACGAACAGCGCGCCTTCTTTCAGCGTCGGATCGACGTCCGAACTATCGATATTGACCGGCTCCGGCACGCCGCGCGGCAGGAATGCTCCGGCCTCCATGTTGTCGCGCGCGGCCTGAGCAATGCGCTCTCGCAATCCCTCCGCGGTCCCGACCAGCACCGGCTCCTTGTCCGAATACATCGATCCGGTCAGCCGCATTTCGCCCATCATCATTTGTGGATTGGCGGCGAAATACTCGTTGATCTTGACCGGGCCGTCCGGTGTCTTGATCTCCTTGGTCTCTAGCCATGGCTTCTGCGGATAAGGCTTTTCGTCCGGCACCTTCTTGCGCAGGAAAATGATGTCGGTCGTCACTTCGGTTCCGGCATTGCCGGCGAACGCGCCCTTGCGGCCGCCCGGGAGACGGATGGCGCCGACGAGGTCAGCCTGCTTCGCGAATTCGCGCCGCGTCGCGGGATCCATGCGGTCCATAGTGTAGCGGGACGTGATGAACGCGACGATGCCGCCCGGGCGCACCTTGTCCAGCGACTTGACGAAGAAGAAGTCGTGAATGGGATAGCGGCCGTAGGGCTTTTCGGTGATGTTGTAGTCGCCAAACGGCACGTTGGAGATGACGAGGTCGTAGTAATTCGACGGTCGCTTGAGATCCTGATAGCCTTCGACGTGAACCTCGGAGCCGCCATAGAGCGCGGCGGCGATGCGTCCGGTGATGGCGTCGAGTTCAACCGCCGTCCATGCCGTCTTGGGCGCGACGTGGTCGGGGGTGAGACCGATGAAATGGCCGATGCCGGCCGACGGCTCGAGCGCAAGGCCACCCGAAAACCCGAAATGATCCATCACGTCCCACATGCCGCGGATGACTTCCGGCGACGTGTAGTGGGCATTCAGGGTCGAGGCTTTGGCGGAATCGTATTCGGCGTCGGTCAGGAGCGAGCGGAGCGCATCGCGTTCCTTCTTCCAATCCTGCTTGTGGGGTGCGAACACATCCTGCGCGAACGCGCCCCAGCCGACATACTTGACGAGCTTCGCCTTTTCCTCGGGAGTCGGGCCGCGGCCTTCTTCCTCGATCTGGCGCAGGACGCGAACGGCTTCGATATTGTCGCGGACCTTCTGCTTGGGTCCGCCTTCGCCGATGCGATCGGAATCGGTGATGCGATAGTTGAGGCGCGAACGCTCCTCGATCTTCTTGATCGCCTCGGCTAGTCCCGCGGCTGCAGGATGATTTCGTCGCGGACGATTTCGAGCGCCGATTGATGGTGGTTTTGTAACGCGGCCACCTTCTGCAGGTACGGCAGGTCGTTCACCCCCGCCTGCTTGTTCATCTGGCCGTGCAGGTCGATCATCCGGCTTTCGGCCTGCTCCCCAATCGAAGAGAGATACCTGCTCAGGTCGCCTTCGCGCTGAAAGCCCTTGAGCACGTCCGGCCGGTTGTTTTGGAGATACTCCTTGTGCTCCCTGGCGAACGTCTCGGCGTCCATCTTTCGGCTCCAGACCAAGCCCTAGCTGGCTTGCATCGTCGTTCGAGAATAGTTCGGCCGGCTTCTGCGGCTTCTTGGGCTGCAGCGGGGCATCCGCGCGCCGCTGCGCCAGTTCGGCATCGCTGATCTTCTCGGCGCCCGGCAGGACATACTGGTCTCCCCTGCCGCCGAACAGATCGACCTGATCCGTTACGCCTTTCCGTCGCCCGAGCGAGAAGAGGGCTTGCGCTCCATCTCCTCGAGAAACAGGCTCTCCGCGCTCTCCTCGATCTCGGAGAAGCTTCGCGAGCGGGCCTTTTCCTTCGATTTTCGGGGGGCTTCGGGAGGTATCGACATCGACATAGTCATTACCCTCTCTACTCAGAATATAGGCGACTTCCCGCGGCTTGTCACCCACTTCCCGAATATAATCCGGGTCGACGAGGCGTCCCGTTTCGAGCCAGCGGCCAATGTTCCGGCGGCCGGAAATCTCAGGATTTGCAGCCACATGGGCGACGTCGACCGTGTAGCCCTTGGCCTCCAGCGCCTTCTTCAGATTGCGGATGCTGGCCTCGGCGGCACCCACCTTCGGCAAAACCAGATTGGCTCCCTCGCCGATCAGGCGCGAGGCCACACGACCGGCCAGGGCAGAGCTTTCCTCATGAACCGCGACGGTGCCGACACCGCCCTGATATTCGCGTATGACCAGTTTGGCATCGTCGGCGTCGACCACGGCCGCGCCCATCGCCTTTGCGATCGGGTTGGCGAAGGTAGATTTGCCAGCCGCAGGAGGCCCAAGCACGAGTACGGCATGGCGCCCGTTCTCCACCTTGCCGCCCGCATAGGAACGAGCCTTTTCCGTCAGACGATCAGCAGCAGCATCGAATCCTCTGACCGGCTTGCCGCCGAAGTCATAGACGCGCTTCGCTTGCCATGCCGGATCGCGCAATTGTTCCGGTGTACCGGTCGGGATGCGGCGGCGCATTTCCGCGACGGCGCGGGACACGGCAGGGTGCGCGACGATTTCATCCAGCGGCGCATTGCGCGCCGTCATGGCCTCGATTTCAGCGCGAACTTTCGGCGCTACAGGACGTTGCTGTCCTCGTCCGAGCGAGTAGAGCGCGGCCTGCTGCGGTTCTCGCGCATGTCCATCGCGGTCAGTCTCAGCGCTTCGTTGTACGCCCGGACGAGTTCCTCGCGTGAGAGATCGAACCTGGGAGAGGAATTGCGACGTGACGGCATTGATGGGCTTGCCGTCGGCGAGCGCTCTTGCGGCGTCACTAAGCGCATCGGAGATTGGTCCTTTCCGCGTCCCGTCATTGGCAAGAACCTCTGCGAGCCTTTCGTTCTCGGTCTGCGCCCTTTCGTTGGCGGCGCGCTTGAGCTTGTTGCCGGCCTCGGCCAGCGTGCCTTCCTGCTCCACCGCGGTCTTGAACGTGGAGCCGAGCTTGCGCAGCGTCTTGACGGCGCGGTCCAGTATACGCGCCCTTTCGGGCACAAGCGAGCGGGCAAATTCCTCGGCACCGAACAATCCGGTTTGTTCGCCTTTCAGGAATCCGGCGTTGCGGATGTCCTCGACCATGATCCGCGCCTGGTCGACGTTGGCGGGCTGGCCTTTCGCCAGAACGTCCAGCGCCGCCATCTGCTCGGCAGGCTCTTTCAGGATGTTGCCAACCTGCGCGGCGTAGGCTTCCGGCACGATGTCGTTGACCACCATGCCGAACGCCTCGTCGGACAGGTCGGCCAGCCCCTTTGCGTTCTGGACAAGCTGGCTGCGCGGCGGCAGCGGCGGCAGCACATCTGCGAGGTCGGCCGAATTAGCGCGCAGCACCTTCGCCGCATCGAGCGCCGTCCCGGTGCCCTCCGCGATGTTCTGGAAGGCGCCGAGGGCGCGCATATACTCGGGGGTATAGCCGTCAGCCTCACGCATAATGCGGGCCGGGACATAGACGTCCGGCTGACCTGCGGCGCTGGCGCGCTTGGCGAGCGCCGTGCGCTGGTGTCCGTTGACGACGTAGAGGCTGCCGTCTTCCGACTCCCACGCGAGAATAGGCGGGGCGAGACGGTCATCCCATTTCTTGACGTCCTTGAGCGCGCTGGTGACGCCTTCCTTGTCGGCACCACCCTTATATTGGAAGCGCTCGGCGTCGGTCTGGATGGCATCCGGCGTCAGATAGGTGATTTTCGGGCCGCGCTGCGGGGTTTCTTCCGCATCCGGCAGGTCTGCGAACATCGGATCGATCGGCGCCCCGCTCGGCTCGGTGGCGGGTTCGGCAGCCTGGGCAGGCGCAGCGACCGGAGAACCGCTGCGCGCGCGGTCCGAGAAATCCGTCGCGCGGGAGGCAAGATCGGACAGGAGCGCGTCGAGTTCGGGATTGTCCGGCGCCGGCGACTCGGCTTCGCGCGCGATCAAGGCTTCGAGCGGGTCGGCCGCGGGCTGCCCGGCAGTTGGCTGCACAGCGGACTGCTGGGCCTCGGCTGCCGGCGCAGCCCCCGGCTTCTGCACGCCGCCAGAGAACCCGCCGATGCTCCCGCCGACGATCGCGCCAATGGCCGCACTGCGCGGCACATCCTCCATCAAGTCCTGGTCGGGCTTGTAGATGCCCTTCGCGATCGCGTTCTGGATGAATTGCTGCAGGCCTTCCTGCCCGCCTTCCGCGAGCGCGCCGGAGACAGCGCCATAGCCCACCCGCTTGATGAGCCCGAGCGTCTTGCCGTAGGAGCCCATCATCGGCAGGAGCGCGTCAACCACGTCGGTTGCGCCCGAGACCGTTCCGAGCCTGGCCGCGGTCTGGATCTGCTCCGGCGTAGCGCCAGCCTTCACCGCGCGTTCGGCCGCTTCGCCCTGGCCGGCCGTGACGAACGCGAGCATGGCGGCGGCCGGATTGAGGATGGACATGCCGATGCCGGCTGCGACCGATCCAAAGCCGCCAGCTATATCGCCGGTCCAGCTGTCCTCCCAGCCTTTCGCGGGCGCGATATACGGGTCCGTCGCTTTCTTGAAGGACTCGGCGGCATGCCAGCCGGGCGTTTCCGTGACCGGCGGCAGCGCCGGGGGTGCCGCGCGCACGTTCTCCACAGCCTGCGCGGGATCCTCGCCGGCCATGACGCGGTCCATGGCGGCCGAAAGTCCGGCGCGTTCGATTGCCGCCGGGCCCTGCGACTGCGCGGCCGCAACACCCTGCAGCGGCGACGTCACCATGCCCTGCGCGCCGCGCGCGAAGCCCTTCAACGCTTCCGGCACATAGCCCGATTCCGCTGCGGGCGCGGCCGCAGGAAGGTCGTCGAAGGAAAGGCCGGTATCCGCCGGTTTTGCCGACGGGAGGTCGTCGAAGGAGATGTCGGTCACAGTCCGGACGGGTCGATTCCGTTTTCACGCAGCCGCTGGATCACGGCATTGCGGTCCTTGCCGGCGTCGATGGCTTCTTTCGCCTTGGCGCTGACTTCGGGCGTCATGGGCTTGAGCTTCGGCGCATCGGCCTTCTTGTCCCCGCCGCCAAACATGCGGTCCCACAGGCCCTTCTCGGCGGGCTTCTTGTCCGGCATCACGCGCGGCGGCAGGCCGTAGAATTCGCGCGCCTTGTCGATGGTGAAACTCGGGTCGTTCTTGGCGAGGTTCTGGGCCAGCCGCTCGCGGGTGGTGACGTCCTCGCGGTCGCGCGGGGCGCGCTGGGCCGACTTGATCGCCTCCTCCCGGCTGAGCGGCGGAAGGCTCGGATTGGCCTTGCGGGCCTCTTCGCGCGCGGCGATCATCGCGTCTGCGATCTGCAGCACCGCCGGCGGCCGTCCGGAACCGGAGCCGCCCTTCTGGATCGCGGCGCCTGGCTTGAACACATAGTCCTGCTTGTCCGGGTCGTAGCGATACATCCCCGGCACGGCGTTGCCGTCCTCGTCCTTCCCTGTCCCAGGGAAAGCATGACGGGCCAGCGCATCGCGGCGGTCCTGCGACCGCTCGGAAGCCGCCTCCCGGCGCTCCTGGATCGTCATGTCGTGGTAGCGCTTGGTCTCGTCCAGCGTCTTGCCGCGCAAATCGTGGGTCTTGGCGAATTGCTCCGCATCCATCAGCAATTTGCGAGCCGCCAATTCGTTCTTCTCTTTGGTCTGCTTGCCGCTCGTGTATTGCTTGATGCCGATCAGTCCGCCCTCGCCGATGGCGCCGGCCGCATTTGGATGCTTGGAGGCCATCATGCCGAGGCCGGCCGCGATGAGTGCCATGCGGGCTTCTTCGGAGAGGCCACCGCCCGGCTGCGCTGCGGCTCGCGGCGGGAATGCCCGCTGCGCGGAGAAATCGGTCGGTGCGTCGGCCGCCATTGGCGCCTGCGCGATCGCGGGCTGCATGGCCGGGCGCATGGCCGGAGCCATGATCGGGCCGGAGCCCCCCGGGCTGGCAATCTGCGGGGGAAGCGTGATCCCACGGGCGAGCGCAGGAGACTCAGCGGGGGCCTCTGGCGCCATTGCCATGGGTGCCGGGTAATTCGACCCCTGCGGATCGAATTCGCCGCTCTGGACGGCTTCCGCGGCCGGCGCGAAGCGCTCCCAGAACGGAATTTCGCCGCCGTCGGCATAGCCGGGAAGCCGGATCGCGCCGCCGCGGCGCATCGCCTGCCGGAGCTCGTTGACCCGGTCGATGAAGCCGCCATTCCGGTAGCCGGGACGCACGCGGCCGCCGCGGTTGAACACCGGATACGGCACGCCGCCGAACGATGCCATGCCGGAAGACCCTGGCGAGACGCCGTAGGTCGCGCCGGTCGATGGCATTCCGCCCGCGGCGCTGTTCAGGCCGCCGAGGAACGCGAACGGGTTGCCGCTGAACGCGCCGATTGCCGCGGTGCCGAGGCCAACCGCCTGCTGCAAGACGCTCGGCTGCGCCGCCTGCTGGACCTGCGTGCTGGTGCCGCTGCTCTGGCCGGTCTGGGTGCCGCCCTGCGCGGTGAGGAGCGGCAGCCCGGCCGACGCGAGGAATTGCGCATTCTGATAGGGGTATTGCTGCGCGCGCATGAATTCCTGGTACTGGGCATTGAGCCTTGCCTGATCCACGCCCTGCTCGAGCGAGCCAGCCCCGATCTGAGACTGGCCGCCGGCAAGCGCACCGGAATGCAGCGCGCCGAAGCCATAAGCCCCTTGCGCCTTTGCGGCCCGGTCGGCCTGCGCGGCCGCGAGCGCCTGCGTGTAGCTGTCCTGCTGCATCTTGGCGATGATCGGGTCTTGCGCCAGTTTCTGCTGCCGCGCCGCTTCCGCCTGCGCAATGCCGGCCCGGTCGCCGCCGAGCGCGCCACGGAGCGCGGCATTGCCCCTGATCTGGCTCTGCTGCTGGGCATTGTTCTCCGCGAAATTCGCCCGCGTGGCGTCGATGACATTGTTGGTGAACGGATTGATGTAGCGTTCGATCTCCCAATCCGAGATCGGCGCTGCGCCCTCGCGCGCGTAATTCGCCGCGGTGTTGAGATAGTTCGTCGCGCCCGTGATCTTGTCGATGCCGCCAAGCTGCGTCGGGTTGAGCCCCGCGACCATATTGCCGGTGAACGGCGTGTATGGCGTCGATCCAGCCTCCCAGACGCGGCCGTAGATGTCCTGCATCTCGTCGCGCGCGAAAGGCGTATAGGCCGACTCCGATTTGGTCTTGGTCGACGTCGTGGTGGTCGCGGGACCGCTTTTACACAATGATCCCATGTCAGTCCGTCCGGATCTCGGTGAGGGGCTTCACGCCAGACGCAGGGGGATAGACGAACAGCGCGCCGACCGGCTGCAGGTCCTGGCGCGCGTAGAGTCTGATTTTCGCTTCGGTGCGCTCGGTCGAGACGATGCCGAGCGTCATCTTGAAATTCGGGTGCCCTTCGCGCACCTTGTCCACAAGGTGCTTGGCATAGGCGATCAGCGCCTTGGCGTGATCGGACTTGCGGTGCGCCGGATCGACGAAGTTCATGCAGTCGTCCAGCATGATTTCGTCGGAATACCACGGGGCGCCGAGCACCAGCATGATGGCGGCCTCGAGCGAGCCCGAGGCTCCGATCACGCCGATCCGCCCGCGCGGCCCGGTGTCGTCCACCGCTATCCGGTGCGGATAGAGCATGCGGTCGAGATACCAGTCGACCTTGTCCTGCGCGAGCCGCACCAGCGCGTTCTCTTCCGCATGCAGCCGGAACAGCCGCCAGATTTCGTCCCGGTCCGAAGGGACCGCGGGCCGCACAATCGATGCCGATGTCATCGCTGGCGCGGACCCGGCAGCCCTTTCAGCGTCTTGATCGCCTTCTTGCGCGCCTGCATGACGAAGTCGTCGAGGATGTTATGGCCCCGGTCCAGATCGCCGCCGCCGATCTCGGCCACCTTCTCTGGCGGCACCAGGAATTCGCCGCCGGCCGCCATGATGTCCACGTTGCCGTCGGTCGCGCCGCCGGCCGCCATCTTCGCGCTTGGCATCCGCACTCGCGTCGATGGCATCCTCGGCATGCCCTTGGGCGGGGCACCGATCTTGAACATGCGGCTGAGCCCGCGCGCGCCGGCGGCGGTATTGCCCTGCCCGATCGCGCTGACAACATCCGCGGGAATGACATAGGAACCGCCTTTCGGCGACAGTGGAATGCGGTCGCTGCGTCCCGGCACCGCGGAGCCGATGATGCCGCCGCTCGGGCGCGCGGTCTGCCGGGCCTGGTCGCGGAGATAGAACGGGATGCCGCCGCCCGGCGCGTATCCGACCTTGCCGCCGCGCGCCATGCCTTTGGCCTTGGCGTCGCGCTGGACGCGATAGGCGATCGCCAACGCCTGCTTCTGCGGCTTTCCCGCCGCAAGCTCGGCTTTCAGATTGGCCTTGAACGCCGCATCGCTGGAAGATTTTTTCAGGGGCATGGCGCTATACCGGCGTGATGAGGAGGTACGCGAAGGTTTCCGTGCCCGCCGCAGCCGTGCCCGCCGCGGTCGTGAGCGTGAAGCTCGTCCCGACCACGCGAGACGACACATACGGGTATTCGTTGCTGCCCATCAGCGTGGCGGCCGCGGCATTGGTCGGGATCAGGAGAACAAGCGATGTCGCCTGCACCCCCGCATTCTCGACCGTGGTGGTTGCCGAAGCGCCATTCCAGGTGAAGGTCCCGGCATTGCGGAAGATGCTTTGCAGCGTCCGGATCAGTTCCGAGATGTTCTTGTTGGCGGTGTTCAACGCCGTGAAGATGTCGCTCAGCGAAGACATGCTCAGACCCTTCCGTCCGGCGCCGCGCGGTAGCGCATCAGGCCAAGCCGGGCGAAGGTGCCGAGATCGTTGCCCTCGAATTTCAGTTTGATCTGGCGCCCGCGCAGCCGCGTGTTGATGTAGTTCTTCGCCGCCGTCATCGAATAGGGCCCGTAGACCCGCTCAGTGCCGTTCGGATAATCGACCGCCGTGATGGTAGTCATGACCGTTGCGTCCTGCAGGCCGCCGGCCTCGCCGAATTTGAAGTCGGGATAGATGAAGTCCACAACCATCTGGTTGAGGCCTTCTGCGATCACGAAATAGCCGGTCTCGAACCACCAATTGAGCGGAGCGCCGTCGGCGTCGTTGGATGTCTCATGCTGGTAGATCGTGCCCCCGGACGTCGCGCCGATGGGCTGACCGAGCACGCTCTGGTCGATCCACGCCGACCGCTGCATGTCGCCATAGTCCCAGGACGGCTCCTGCGTATTGAACTTGACGTATTTGTCGCACTCGCCGGTGCCGCCCGAGGCCGACGGATAGAAGAACCACATCTCATTGAAGGTGGAATTCGGCGCCGCCACGCATTTGTGCTGGTTGGCGGTGTCGAGGTCCTGGAACACGATGTCCCAGACCGAAGACGGCAGGACCTGCACGCCTTGCCCGCCGAGAACGTAAAAATTGCCCTGGTTCATCCAATAGACGTTGCCGCCGAGAACGCCCGCGGCATGCGGCCCGATCAACCCGCAACCGGAACTGATCTTGTTGAAGGAGAACACCAGCGGAGGCCCGATATAGGACATCGACCACAGATCGATGTCGGTCCAGAGCAGAGCCTGTTGCGGGCCTTGCAGCGCGCCGACAACCCGCGAGCCGGAAGACAGTCTGAACGATCCCGCCTGATTGGATGCGGTCCCGATCCAGGTGTAATAATCCTCCTGGTCGCACCAGCGGATCAGCAGCGGATCGAGCAGTTGGTCGCCTTCCGGGTTGCAACCATAAGCGACGAGGATTTGCGCCGGCATTGCGACAAAGATGCCGTTGACGAAGATCGGCGCCTCCTCGATCAGGCGCATATTCTGGAAGCCGGAATTCGGCGTCCATTCATAGATGCCGCCGCCGAGCGGATTGGCGAGCAGGTTTTCGCCCCAGTTATCGAGGGTGTAGTCGGTCGCGACCAGCGGGTCTCCGGTCTGCGCGGTCGAAGACGAACCGGTGCCGTAGCCGCCGGTGCCGTAGGTGCCGGTGCCATAGCCCGCTCCGGCGCCGGGCGGCCCGAGCGTGATGTAATAGGTCAGCTGCGCCTCGTTGGCGCCGCCCATATAGGCCGAGGTCGTGGACGTGGCCGCGGTGTTGGCCGCGATCGTGAAGGTGTCGGCCGTCGGCGTGGTGAGGATCGGATAGGTTCCGGACACCGTCAGGCCGCCAACCGTGGTGGACACGAGGGCGGTAAACGGTTCCCCGACCGCCTTGCCGTGATTGGCGAACGTCACCGTGACGATGGCGGACCCGCTTGTGGTCCCGAATTGCGGCACCGCGCCGCCGTTGGCCACCGTCGACGTTGCGGCGCTGTCTGCCGTGATCTGATAGCTCGTGGGCGTGACGGAGGCATCGATCGGATAGACGCCATAGAAGACGCAGCCGCCGACCGACACAGGTGTCCGGAACAGGATGGAGTCGTAATCGGTGACGTTGGAAATCCCGGCGTCGGTGATCGTTACGGTTGTCGAGAGATTGGTGGTCGCGAACCCCGGGGTGAACGCGGTATCGAGCGTCTGCGGCGTGATGTCGGAGACGACACCGTCCGAGACCGCACTGACATTGGACGTGGCGCCATAGGCGAGCCAGTCATTGGCCGACAGGTCCTGCCACGCATGAAGGTCTCGCGCGGTGCCCCCGAGCACCGCATCGACGAACTTCTGCCAGCCGCCGAGCTTCTGCGGCAGTTTTGCCTTGAACCGGATGAGGTTGCAGGACGAAATCCCGGCCTCGTTCAGGGTCTCGGTAAACTCCGCATTGACGGTCGGGATGAGTTTGAGCGGGAAGTTTGGCATCAAGCCGCTCGGATCAGCACAATTCCACCGACCACCGTCGGCTGCATGTTGTTGTGCGACGTGCCCCCTCCGGTACTCCCAACCGTATGCGTGTGATCACCGTTCGAGGACGAGGTCAGTGTTCCGGCGGACGGGACATAGACCGTGATTGATCCACCGCTACCTTGGTTCGGATTGCTTGTCAGCAGCGGACCTACCGTATGGGTGTGGGCGCCGTTGGTGGTGAGCGTGTGCGCGTGCGCTGCGAGTTGCGCTTCGGTAAGGGTGACGTTCTGAGCGCCACCGGCCGCGAAACGGGTTGCGCCGTCGATTCCGGAGCCCGCGGTGGTGACGCGGTTGGTGCCGCCATCGAGCGCGATGCGCGAGCGCCCGCGATGATCCGGCAATGTCGTGCCGCCGAGGATCGTATTGAGATAGGGATAGGTGACGGCGCTGAACGTCGATCCGTCGCAGAGAAGATACGGCGGGACGGTGCAGTTGCTGACCCAGAGCGGGGTGGAACTCCCGGCATAGTCCCAATACCCGCCGATGTTATGCGGCAGGCTTCGGTAATACATGTTGGTGCCGTCGGTGAAGACGTCGGTGCATTGCCCCGGCGGCGGGCAGATTTTCGCGCCGGGCACGCTGCACTGAATGCGAACGAAGAAGTTGCCGGTGCAGAGATTGTAGACGGTCCACCAGCCCGAAACCGACGGCCAGGTCACGGTCAGGTTGCCGAGCAGCGCGCCCGACAGGATGATCGTGCCGCAGTTATATTCAGCGGCAGACAGAATGACGTTCGATGACGACAGCACCACCGACGCGGTGGCGCCGAGATTGTCATCGATTTTCTCGAAATTCGGGTTGAGGTCGTCGGACCCCCAGATGCCGCTTTGCGTGCCGGTCGCCGGGACCGAATAGCCGCGGTTCGAGGTTGATGGCATTGCGCGGATTCCGTCGGCAGCCCCGGCGGGACCGGGGAAGGACGCATGGCAGGGAGACGCGGTGGGTTATCGGCCGGGCGTTGCGATCGGGGTCGGCTGCAGCGATCCCCAAGCACCAGAGGCGTATTTCTTCCGGTTCTCTTCGACGTTCGCGGACGCGAGCCGGGTCGCATATTGCTGCTCCCAGGCGGGAACGGCAGCCTTTTCGGCAAGATTGGCCAGATAGATCATCGAGGCGGCGAGAAACAGGTCCGGCAGATACAGCGTCAGGTAGGTGGTCGTGTTGCTGGACGAGAGCGGCGTCGGCCGGATGGTGCCGATGACCTCGACCGTGAAGCCCGCATTCGGCACCGGGCCCACAATGATGGTCTGGTCAGTGACCATGGCGTAGCAGGACGGTGTCCCGGTCCCGGCCGTGGACGGCCAGACCGCGTCCATGTAGTCGCGCGACACCGACTCAAGCTGCACCCTGGTACCGAGATTGGGCGTAGCCTGCGACGATGGGGTGATGACATTGATGCCGTTCGTGACCACGAAGCGGCCGGATGCGCTCGGCAGCGTAAAATCGCGTGACCCGGATGTGAGCGTCCCGGTCTGCCGCGTCACCGTGTTCAACAGGTCCAGGTCGCGATAGCAGCGCTGTTCGCCGTAATCGATTGCGCCGGGGACCAGGATTTGCGGGTTGAAATCGGACTTTATGGCCGCGCTCTCGTCGAACAAGCGCTGCACATAGGTCTGGAAGGTCATGCTCATGACTGCATGCCCGCAAAAGTCTGGTTGAGCTTCTTGCGCGTCTCCTGCGTCTGGGCCGATTTGAGCAGGGTCTGGTACTGGCTTTCCCAGGAGATCGCCATCTTGGGATCGTCGGCCTGCGAGCCGAAATTCTTCTGGTAACCCGAGGCGAACACCATCGACGCGGTGATCAGCAGCTGCGGGAAATGGCTGCTGAGAATGGTGCTCGGATTGCTGACCGACATTGCGGTCGGTCGCACCGTGCCGATGACTTCGATCAGATAGGCGGCGTCCGGCGCCGGGCCGAACACGACCTGGGTATCCGTCACCATCGCGTAGAGGGACGGCACCGAGGGCGTACTCGGGGCGGTCTCCGTGGGATAGAGGAAATCCACGAGCCGGAGCGCGGCGGGAGAAATCGGGTTTCGGGTGCCGGTGGCGGTAGTGCCGCCCGCCGGCGTGATCGCATTCATCCCCTGCACGATCAGGAAATAGCCCTCGCTCGGGACCGGCAGGGTGAAGGACCGGCTGTTGGGCGTGGTGCTCAGCGTTGCGTTGCGCACCGTCGTCGCCAGCAGGTTCAGGTCAGTGTAGCAGCGCTGCTCGGCGTAATCGATGACCGACGGCTCGATCGCGACGAACAGCGGGTCCGACTCTTCCATAACCATCAACTGCGCAAGGGCAGTTGTGTAGGTCGAGTAGGTGTAGGACATCAGGCCGCTTTCTTATCCCGCGGTGCGTCCTTGGCTTTCAGGACGGTGTCGCACATTTCGACCACTTCCTTGATGAAGTCGCCGCCGAGGAAGGTCGGGAAATTGTTGAGGATGTCGCAGAGTTGCGCGTGATCGGCGTCCTCGAGCGTGATGGTGAGGCCTTCGGTCTTTTCGAGGACATCGGCGATACGCAGCCGCTTGCGCATCATGTCGAGGGTGAATCCGTGTCCTTGCGGGGCGTTGATGACGATGCCGTGCAGGATCGACTTCGGCTCGAACGCGACTTCGATGCCCTGGGCGTTTTTCTTCGGCGGACAGGTGTTGAACGTGAAGGTCTTCACAGGGGACGCCTCTTGCTGGTGGGGAACGGATGGATCAGCCGCGCGCAGGCGCTGCTGCCGCGGCCTGTTCGGCCGCGATCTTGGCGCGCTCTGCCTGATCGGCCAGTTCGGCTTCGGCCTTGGCCGCGGCCCTGGCTTCGATTTCGTCCTGCTGCTTCGCGGACAGGTTGGCGTGATCGACGCCGCCGGCGATGTATTTGCCGAGGTCAGACAGCCGCATGGTCAGAGGGTTGCTGGCGTCCTGCTGGATGTTCGTGCCTTCTCGGCCTTCGACAACGGGGCCGAGGAACACGGTGACGAACGGATCGTCCTCGCCGTAAGGGATGTCACACTGGAAGCGCCAGGCTTTATATTCCGGCATGGTCATTTTCCTTATGCTGCGGAAGTGAGATTGGTCCACGTCGTGGAGCCGTTGGTGTTGACGTAGAGGCGCGTCGACGTGGACGAGCCGTCCGAGCGCAGGTAGAGCGAGCCCTGGGCAGCAGAGAGCGTCGGCGCACCGGAGCCGAAAAACATCCCGAAATTCGCGGTGGACGAGAACACGAAGCCCGCGCCCGCGGTGCCGCCGGCCGGAATTGCGGTGGCGGAATGGGCGGCGACGGCCGCCGCGGAGTTGATCAGGCCCCCGGCGTAGATCGCGCCGCTGGCACCGATGCCGCCGGTGACGACCACCGATCCGGTCGTGGTCGAGGTCGCGGCGGTGCCCACCGTGAAGCTGGTCACGCCAGCGAACAGCGAGGGCGCCGTTCCTGCCGCGTAGAAGGCGTAGCGGGTCGCACCCGATGCCGCGAGCAGCGAGTAGAAGCCGTAATTCGTCGTCGCCCCGATCAGCGTGTTGTCGGCGATAAACCCGAACTGGCTGGTAACGGTGGCCGAACCGCCGAACGAGCCTTGGATGGCGCGGAAAGCGTAGAGGGCCGGGAGCGTGAACGATGCGTTGGCAACCGCGAGCGACGAGAAGAACCCATGCGCCGCCGTCGTCACATCGGACTGGATCTGCGCAAAGGTCGCGTTGGCGTAGGACGTGGCCGCGCCCGTCATCTGCTTCACGCTGGAGAAGATGCGGCCAGCGGTGGTCGCGCCGGCGCCGACCTGGACGTTGCCCGCGCTATCGATCCTCATGCGCTCGGTGGAGGCGGTAGCGAAGCTGACGGTATTGGCGCTCGGCAGGTACATGCCATTGGCGGGGACGGCGGACCCCGTCGGCACCAGCGCGGCGGCGTTGACGTTGCCCCCCGCGAAGATGGCGCCCAGCAGGCCGATGCCGCCGGACGCGCCCGTCAGGACGAGGGCACCCGTGGAGGTCGACGTGGACGCGGTCGCCGAAGCAAGCGTCAGGATGCCGGTCAGCAGGCTCGGAGCCGAACCGGCACTGTAATAGGCAAAGCGAGCGGCACCCGACGCAGCAAGATCGGTCCAGAAGCCGTAATTGGTGCCCGCCCCCGTCAGGTTCGAACCTGCGGCAAAGCCGTACTGATTGGTGATGGTCGCCGAACCGCCGAACGTGCCCTGCGCGGCGCGGTAGTGGTACAGGATTGGCAGCGTGAAGGCCGCGTTCTGGACGCCGAGCAGCGTCAGGTAGCCCGATGCCTGGGTGGTGACGTCGGATTGCACGGTCCCGGACGACACGTTGGCGTGCGACGACACGGCTCCGGTGATGTTGCGGATATTTGAGAACGAATAGCCGGTGGTGATGGCGCCGGCGCCGACCTGCACCGCCCCGACGCTGTCAACACGGAAGCGCTCCGTCGTGTTGGTGGCGATGCTGACGGTATTGGCCGCCGGCAGATAGACACCGTTCGCAGGCACGCTCGAACCGGTGGGGACGAGCGCGGCACCGTTGACATTGCCGCCGGCAAACAGCGCGCCAGCGAGGCCGATGCCGGCCGAAGCCCCGGACAGGACGAGGGTGCCGGTGCCGGTGGTGGTGGACGCCACGGCTCCGAGCAGGGTGACGATTCCGGTGGCGCCGATCGAGGCCACGGCCCCGGAATTGGTGGCAAAGCCCAGCGTGTTGGCCGACGGCAAATACATGCCATTGCTGGGGACCGAAGCACCGGTCGGGACCAAGGCCGCCGCATTGACGTTGCCACCGGCAAAAATGGCCCCCGGGAGCCCGATGCCTGCCGATGCGCCGGACAGCACGATCGCACCGGTCGAGGTATTGGTCGAGGCGACCGCAGCCGATACCGTGACGATGCCGGTCGAGCCCACGGTGACGCGGTCGGTGCCGTCGGTGCGCAGGAACACCGAGGCCGCCGCCTTGGAGGCAATGCGGATCGGGACGTTGGTTTCGCCATCTGACGACAGGAGCGGCGTGCCGCCGGTCGAATTGTTGGTGACGCGGAGATAGTTGACCGCCGAGGCCGTCGCGGTGAAGGCGAGTTCGGTATTGCCGCTGCCATCGAAGATCGTCGACGACCAAGTGGCGTCGTAATCGGTCGACGAGTTCTTGGCGAGCAATTGCCCGCGGGTGCCACCCGCCGGCAGATTGCCGCTCGCCAGGCCGAACGCGCTGACGTTGATCTTATAGGTGGTGTTATCCGCCGCCCGGTTGATGATCAGGTAGTCGTTGGTGAGGTTCGGAACGGCGAGCGCGGTGAGCCCGGTCAGGGCCTTCATTGCGTTCGGGAAGGTCGCGCGCGCGTAATTGCCGGTCGCGGTCTCGTAAACCGTGAACGAGTCCGTGACCAGCATCGGATTGAGGTTCGAGAGGTCAAACGGGATAAAGCCCGATGCGGTGTTGGCAATGTCCGCAAGGGTCGCGCGCTTGTCGGTGCCGCCCTGGTTGATCCACGCATATTCAGACCCGTCGAGCCCAGTGGCGACGGGCAGATTGAGCATGGTGGCGTTAGCCATGGGGCGGTCTATTCTTCATCGAAATAATACGGGGTGTTGGGGTCGGGCGACGGCGTGACGCGGATCGCCATGGTCAGGTTGTCGCCAGTGGTGGTGGTCAGGTGATCGCCGTCTTCGGTCGACATGAAGGACGGCACATTCTCGCCATAGCGTTCCGGCCGCGTGACCTGCAGCGGCATCGGGTCCGGCGGCAGGATGATCGTCTTCAACTGGATTTGCGGCGTGTCGAGGCAGGTCGCGGTGCAAACCAGAATGCCGATATTCTGCAGCTGCATCCCCTGCCACTGATATTGCGGCACGAGATCGCGCATGGAGAACATCATGCCGCAACGGTCACAAATTCCGGCAGCTTCTGGGTTCGAAGGGTTTACGCGAGCCCTTCCTGTAGGGTGCCACGGGCCGCTCATGCGGCTTCTCCAGCATAAGCAAACCGCTTCCCCCCCGCCGTTTTCCGGTACGGCTTCTTGAGGCAAACTTCAATGATCAAGCTTTTTGAAAGCCCATAGTGGGCCGCAGCGGCAGATGCGCTGTGGAATGAGAGTCCATCATCAACACAGATTACCGGCCGCGCCTGAGACGCGGGGCCCAAGAGAGAATAGCGCTTGAATATCGAGATATTCTTGTGTCCGAGATCGCGAAGCATCTGCTTTGTTTCGTCGCTGTGCTTGCGGCCAAGGAACCTTGCCTTTCCTTTTTGAGCGGCGGAAATCCGAGCCTTCCCAGCAGCCGATATTGACCGCCCAAATTGCCCGTCCCCTCCAAGGGTCGAGTTATATTTGGGCTTCATCTCTGCGATAAGTTCTTGCTCTGCCACGAGCGCCTCGCGCGTGGTTTGGCATTGGCGAAGGGTTTCGATAGAGAAAACACTTCGGTCATATTTCCGCAGAGCGCGATAGAAACGGCTCTCACCACCGAAGCGCGCGCCCGCAAAGTGCTCATTTAGTCGGCGACGCAGCGTGCGTGTGGTCACGCCTATGTAGGTCTTCCCGGTCACGGAATTTGTGATCAGGTAGACAACGGCAGGCTTGTCCAGCGATGTTTTCAACATGCGGCTAACGATAATACCCGCCGAGCGCCGGCGCGATCGACATCGATACGTTCTCGGTGTCCTGGATCGCCGCGATCGCCCAAGCCTCGGCCGCGTCGGCCTTGCGCAATTGCTCCTTGTCCGGGGCGTAGATGCGCGACAGCCGGTACGCGGTCTCGGCGCACAAAGCATCGATCCAGCGATAGGGAATATCCGGGGTCTCGCCGCCCGGCAGGTTGGCGTCCTGAATCTGCCGCACGATCTGCAAATGCGCGGTGTAGGTGTCGTCCGCGTCAGGGACGAGATAGAACGAAATCTCCGGGGTGATCTGCCGATCAAACCAGTATTGGCTCGGGAAGCCCTCGGCGTTCTTGTTCGGCAGGCTGGCGTAATCGAATTGGCTGATCGGCCAGCAGATGCGGTCCTGCTGGGTGTCGCCGCTGCCGGTCCGGATGAAACAGGACAGGATCATCACGCTGCGGGCCGGCAGCGAATACGTGATCGTGCCCTCGGTCAGGTCCAGCGTCTGTTCCTCCGAGGTCCAGAGGTTCGGCTGCTTGTTGGAGAACGTCACCATCGCGAGGTTGATCGCGCGCTGGCCGTCCTTCATGTGCTCGGCGAGGAGCGACGTCCGGCGCACACCGCACCGGGAAAAACCCTCAATCAGGACATCCGCATTCGACAGGGCGAATGCGTAGGTGCCGCTCGAGGCCATGTCGCGTCAGTTGCCCGCGATCCCGGCCTGCACCACCGTGGCCTGCGCGGTGCCGGTGCCGGAATTGATCTGCAGCCGCCACGCATAGATCGGCGATGATCTCGAGGAATCCGTGTTCGCCGACTTGGCCGCGAGCGCGGTCAGGTTCCACGCGGTCGGGAATTTCGTGATCGCGTTGGGCTGCGCGGGGTTGATATAGCCCGAGGTCGCCGCCGCCGGGTTCGGATAGGTGCCGCTCGGATCCTCGAAGGTGTATTGCCAGGTGAAATCGACCGTGCCGGAGACCGTGATGCCGATGCCGAGCCCGGTCGGGGTCATGGCATTGCTGATGATCTGCCACGGGGTCGCGCCGACGCCATTGGTGCCGACGATGATGGCGCCGGCCGCAGCGGCGGAGATCGCGATGCGCGTGACCGTCTTGAAACTCTGCGTCGTGACGGCCGTGGTCGCGGTGCCCGCCACGGTTTCCTGCAGGCTCACACCGTTGTCGTCGGCCCCGTAGACCGTGAAATTCGTGCCGGTTTCGTCGGCCGCGAAGGTGAACAGCACGATCCGCTGGGTGTCCAGCGTGGCGACGCCGCCAGAGGCCAGCACACCGTTGATCGTCATATTGCCCGCGGCGCCCGGGGTCTGCGAGGCGCAGATGCCGTTATCGTCGGCGGCCGCAAGCGTTTTGGAGACGTAGATTGGCCTCATAGCCCGGTCCCTCTAAGCAAAAGGGGCAGCCGAAGCCGCCCCTTGGAGTTTGGTCGGAACGCGACCGCAGGAGGCTCGTTACTTGGCCCCGTAGGCCAGGGGATTCTTGGACGCGACATCGGCCATCGGCGACAGCCGGCCGCCGCGCTTCATCGGGGTCATGGCCTTGCCGGGGTGCATCGCCTTTTCGTGCTTATGCACCGCGGCCTTCGCCATGGCCTTGTCCTGCTTCTTGTCGGAATGCTTCATGACGTCACCATCAGGTCGGGTTGACCGCGAGGCCGGTCGTGCCGGCCGTCGGGGCGCCACCGTCCACCCAAATCTGGGACAGCGCCGCGGCATCGCCCCAGTTGGTCGAGGTATTGCCGCCGACCAGCGTGCAGCGCTGCATCACCAGGATGCCGCCTGCGGACGCAGCCATGGAAATACCGACCGTCAGCGCCGTGCCCGACGAATTGATGTCGTTCACGAACAGGCAGTCGTAGAACCACTGGAAGCGGTCGATCGCGGAGGCTGCCGCCGTGACGATGAAGAGCGGGGTTGCCGCGCCGGCCACCATCGGGAACAGGCAGTTCTTGAACACGTTGCGCGGCGAGCCGCCGGCGAATTCCATCGAGGCGTTCGCCACACCGCGCGACACGGTATCGAGACCGATCGTGCAGCTGGCGAACAGGTTCTCGCCGGTGGTGCCGGTGATCAGCAGCGATCGGCTGGTGGTCGAAGCGGCCGAAGCCGCGTCACCCGCGCCGCCGAATTGCACGTTGTAGTAGGAATTCCGGCCGCCCGAGTCCGTCCAGCAAATCTGGTTATTGCCGCCGGTCGAAAAGCCGTTGAACAGCGAGAAATTGGCGAAGATGCACCCCTGCGCTGACACCGTGACGAAATTGCCGGAGCCGAACGTCGCCTGGGTATAGGTGCCCGAGGGCGGTGCGATGTGCGCGCGGGACGCGGCCGCGGTCGGAGCCGTCTCGCCGATCAGATGGCAGGCGTTCTTGGTCCATGCCAGCGTGCCGGCGGTGGCGGCGGAATTGACCGTCTGGGCGAGCGCGGTCGAGAGCCGCGCCGCGCCGGTGGTCGAGCCGTCGCCGATCAGCACGCAGACGTCGTTCTTGCCGGCCGTCATCTTGTGATGGGCCATGTAGAGCGTCGCGAGCGGCGTTTCCGGCGACAGGCCGTCGTTGGCGTCCGAGCCGGTCGCCGGGTTCACGAAGAACCAGGTGCCGGTGAGCGGGATGCCGCCGATGCCCCCGACGAGGGGGACACCGAACGAGGTCAGGCCGTTCGGGAAGTTGGTGAGGGCCATTGTGCGAGCCCTCCCTTACGCGCTCGGCCGGCTGAAATAGGCCGCGCGCGGATCGAAGTACCCGAACGAGTAGCGCTGGTACCCCTTGACGAGCAAGTTGTCCGTACTGAATTCGACGCTCATGTCGGTCTCGAACGGCACCCGGTTCATGTGCACCAGGCCGTCCTGATCGGTCAGCAACTGCCAGCCGACGGTCGAGGTCAGGTAGTTCCAGACCAGATAGCCGTCGGGCACGCCGCCCTGCGTGGACAGGATGGCGTTGACGTCGTTGTTGCCGGTGCCGGGGCGCAATTCCGTCTTGAGCAGGCGGATCGCGGTCGGCTCGAGCTGCGGCGGGATCAGCAGGCGCCGCGGCTTGGCATTCATGCGCTGGTTGGCGTTGTCGCGGAAGTTCGCATTGATCGCGACCTGCGCGTCGAGCAGCGAGGTCTCGTTCAGCGCCACCGCCGGAGAGGCGAGGTTCGAGAACGTGCCGCCATCGACCGGATGGTCGGTTGCGGCAAAGGCCTTGCCGTCGCCGCCGACCGCCGCGTCATAGGTGGTCGCGGTGTTGAACACGTCCGCCGACAGCACTTCCTCGAGCCGGAGGAAGGCGTTGCGCAGGCCCATCGCCGACGGGCCGAATTCGGTCTTGTAGAGGTTGTCGTCGATCGCCTTGCGGGTGATCGCGAAACCGAGACCGATTTCGTCGTGCTCCTGGTTGTAGACGTAGCGCTCGCCGGACTGGGCGTCGAAGACCGTCGGCGCGCCTTCGGACTTGATCGCCGCGATCGGCAGGAAGCGCATCGCAACATTGCGCTCCAGCGCCATGTTGGACGTGCGGGTCTTGTAGACCTTGTTCCAGACACGCGGCAGCTGGTCGTATTCGCCGGTGAAGCCCCAGAGGCCGGGGAGGAGGAGATCGCGGATGTTTGAAAGTGCGATGGGCATCTGTCATCTCCTCGCTATGCAATGCCTTCAAGCTGGCGACGAGACCAGTTGTTGGGCTGGAGGATGACGCGGTTGTAGGCCGAGGCATCGTCGGTGCCGTTCACGGCGCCGGACGTGGTCTCGTATTCGGACAGAAGCCCGTACACCCGGAACGGCAGGGTGTTGGTGGTGGCGAGGGTCGACTGATCGACCGTGGAGGTCGAGAAGCCGGTGACGGAGCTCGGCGTGCCGATCGCCACGTTCACGTTCTCGCCGATATTGGCGAAGGTGATCGCGGTATTCAGGGTCTGCGCGACGAACAGCGTCTGCGGGTCGGTGATGAGATAGGCTTCGGCGTCGGAGCCCTGCGCGGTGCCCGGCCAGTAATTGGACCAGACCACCCGGCCGACCGACGTGTTGAGGTATTTGCAGCCCCAGAAGATGCCGACAAACTGCACGGTCGAGGCGGTCGCGCGCTGGATATAGCCGGTCGACACCGGGATCACCGGGTCGCCCTGACCGATCGCGACGTTGTAGGTCGAGAGAATCTTGCGGGTTTCGAGGCCCATGGTCGGCGAGCCGCCATCCATGCGGCGCCAAGGCATGAACCCGTTCGGGGCATTGGTATTTGCCATAGCGGTTTCCCATCTATGCCGACCGAACCGCGAGCCTCGCGATCTTCGTCAGCGGAAAACCACCACGGCGCGTGGCGGTGCCTATCACTTAGGACTTGGCTAACACGGTTCGAGAAGAGTGTTCCGTATTTTGCGCGGGCGCCCCGCAGGACGCTCGCGAACGCCCCGCCGGCGGGCGAGAAGCCGCGTGTAGCGCGGCGTCACGCCAAACTCAGCCGCGATCGCTTCCCGCTTCTCCCCGGCCTCCATGGCGTCGCAGATGGCCTGCTTCTGCCATTCTTCGAGGCGCCAGGGCCGTCCCATGATGTCGTTCCCGTCACTCCGGGACCGGCATCGAGGGGATGCGCTCGTGGCTCTTGCGGAAGAACGTCTGCCGCGGTGCCGAGCCGTGGTTCGGGTCGAGCATGTTCGGATTAACGCCGTCCGGTCGGCCGGCCGCCATCTTCTGCTCTTCCACATAGCGCGCGCGCCGCGCGTCCTGCAATTCCTCGGCGCGGGCTTCCAGCGTCAATTCGAGCGGCCGATACATGAGCACCAGGCCATCGACGTTGATCTCGCCCTTGTGGCCGGCGCGCATGATGCGGCCGTCGAGATGTTTGAACGGCTCCTGGCTCGGGTCGACCGGCTCCCAGCCCTGCTCTTCCATCATGCGGCGCTGGAAAGTCTCCGGCTTGCCGAGCACGGTGTCGATGTTCCACTGGAAGTCCATGCCTTCCGGGATCCAGTCCGGCGGGATGTGATAGCGGCTCTGGCTGCCGACATTCTTGCGGGTCCGGACCTTGGCGCGGACCGGCTCGCGCGCGGGCTCGGCCTCCTGGGTTTCGGTGCGGACCGGGGTGCGGGCGGTGCGGGGTGCCATGTCGGTGCTCCTCAGCGGGTCGTGGCGTAGCGCTCGGGATCGGTCTGCTTGCGCTGCTGGAGCAATTGCTTGTTGCGCGCGTAGACCGTTTCCGACTGGCCGAGATTGCGCGCCATCTGGCGCTCTTCCGGGGTGAGTTGGACCTGGCTCGGCTTGAGCGGGCGGCCGGAGTGTGACGGAGCGTCGCGAGTGACGGGTGCGGTCACGGAGGGGGACCTTTCGCTGGTGTCGGAGCGGCCCGACGACTTGTCGAAGCCCATGAACTTGTCGACGTACTTGAAATAGCCGTCGGTGCCGCGGTCGTGGCCGGCCCGAAGCGCGCGATTATGGGCGACGGTCAATTCGGCATGAGCCGATGAGCCCTGCACCAGCGTTTCGGGGTGCTTTTTCAGCCATTCCTTTTCGGCCGGCAGCAATTGCGGATCGCGCTCGATTGCCGAGATGACGTCGCCGCCCCGCTCATCGGTCGCTGGGCGCTTCGGCGCCGTATCGAAATTCGCGATCGCGCCCTCGAAATGCAGGATTTGCGCAGCGGCGCGGCCGATCTTGCTCTGCGCCTTGGCCATCGCGTCCGGGTCGCCGGCTTCGTAGGCTGACTTGTATTCGGCTTCGGCCGTCGCCTGATCCTGCTGCGCCTTTTCGAGCGAGGAGGTCAGCAATTCCTTCTCGGTGTCGGTGTTGGACGCGCGCAGACGCTCCGCTTCCTCGCGCGCGACCGCCGCTTCGCGCACGGCGCGATCGCGGGCCTCGTTCGCGGCGCGCAGCTGCTCGGAAAGGTCGGGCGCGCCGGCACCGTCATCGGGCTCGGGCCGCTCCTCCTCGCGCTCTTCGGTGCGGGCGGACACATCCTCCCCGCTCGCGGCCGGCTCCAGTTCGACCAGAACCGGCTCTTCCAGCGGGATACGGGCCAGTTCGGCCTCGTCCTTGATCGGCTTCAGCTTGGACATGGGTGCCTCACTGGCGGTGCGTGATGGTGTCGGGATCGGAGACCTTCGCCTGGATCAGCGAGTCCTCGAACAGCCGGCAATCGACGCCGTTGACCTGCAGCCGCTTGCCCTCGCCCGGCGAGAACGTGACCCAGTCGCCTTCCTTGCAGGAGAAGCCCGCGAAATTGATGTTCTGCGCGGCGTCGTCCTGAAACGCGAGCGGCCCGACCTTGAGCACGTAGCCCACCGCGCCCTGATACAGGTCCTCCTTCACCGACTTGTCGGTCAGGTAAATGCCGCTCTTGGTCTTGCGCGAGCGGATGAAGGGCCACACCAGCACGCGGGCGCCGGCGAGCTCGAAGCCGGACAGGTCGCCGATCGCCTTGAGCATTTCGGCTTTCGGGTTGTCACTGTCAGCGATGTCGTAAATGGCCGCAGCAGGCATACGCGGTTATCTCCGGGTTTGAAGGTCGGACAGGGTTTGTGGGATCAGCGAGAAGCGGACCTGCTTGAAGGCCTCGATCATCCCGCAGGCTTGCTGGTACTGGTCGTAGGGCAGGCCGGCGGCGAGGCCATTGATTGCGTCGGCGATGATCTTGTCGAGGTCCTCGGTGAGCTTCGCGGCGAGGTCGGTGTCGAGAACGCTCATGCGCCGATCGGCCCCTCGTCCGTATCGATCACCTGATCGTTGTGGAGCGTGGCCTGGGCGAGGAATGTCGCCGCATACATCAATCGGCCGACCGCACGATCAACATCCGAGAGGCAGGACGCGACATAGGGGTTTCCCGCACGGTCGCGGCCGACGATCACCACGTCGGTGATCCCCTGATCGATCGCCTTTTGAAGCAATTCCTCGGCCGGCAGAACGCCCAGCAGATCCCGGCGCTCCACACCCGGCAAAACATGAATTTCCGCCATCAATGCCTCGTCGGACGCGACGGCACCGCATCGACCGTGACGTTCACCCACTGGCCGCCGCGCACCGGGAATTCGTCCGGAACCTTCGCGACCACGTAGCAGGCCATTGCCGGGTCGGAGGTCTCCTCCCCGTCCACGTCCAGCATGGTGTCGATCTTGGCGTCGCAGCGGTCGAAATGGACAAGGCCGATCTTGAGATCGACCGCGAGAATGGTCAGGACCGTCACGCCTTCTTGCCGTAGGCCTTGGTCTTGGCGAGGCGGCCGACGCCGGACGCGGCGCCGCCATGCTTGATGCTCGGATACTTGTGCGCCGATCCGGTCTCGTTGCGGGCGGATTTCGAGGCCTTCATGGACTCGCCGACGTATTTTGGCTGTTTCATTTCGCATATCCCGGGAATTTGCCGGTATAGGCCGGCGAGTTGACGGGGACGCAGCGGCGCGGCTCGCCTTGCAGCGGGCCGAGTTGAACCGAGGCATCGACCTTCGGAGCCTTGGCCGAGGCCGGGCCGTCGTTGCCGTAGAGCTTTTCGGGGCGCTTCATGCTGTCGGCAAAGCGCCGGCCGCGCGCGGACTCGTCGGTATATTTCGGCATCACTTCCCACCTTTCGGTTTCGGTCTCGCCTTCACGGCGTCGATACGCGCCTTGTTGTTCGCCTCCGCGATGCGCTCGCGATGCGCGCGGTCCTCGGCGCTGTTCTCCATCCGCGAGGCGATCTCCGCGGCCTTGTGATGGTCCGCCTGCTCGGCCTTTTCGGACGCGACCGCCAATTGCCCGGCTATCCGCAATTGCTCGGCTTCCCTCTTAGCGTCCGCCTTCAACTGCTCCAGTTCGATCTTCATTTCCAATTCGCGGATGCGAGCATCGCGGCTGGCGGCGGCTTCCTGCGCTCCCAATTGGGCTTTCTGTATTTCGGTCTGCGCCCGCAGTTGATCGCCTTGCGTCTTGGCCTGAGCCATCGCCAGTTTGCCCTGGTCGACCGGCGGGGCCTGCGGCGGCATCGGCGGCGCCAGCAATTCCTGCGGGTTCGGCTCGTCGAGCGCGGCCGCAACCCGCTCCCAGACCTTGCGCTTGTCGAGAAGGCCTGGGTTCTGCTGGTCGTAGGTCTGCAGCGCCGCGGTGCGGGCCGCCCGGTGAAGCTTGGTCGGATTGTTCGGGTCGGACACCGGCACGAGGTCGAAATCGTTCAGCGCCTTGACGAATTGCTCGGCCTGCCATTGCCGGGCCGGGCGCCGGTTGAAGCGCCAGAACGCCTCCGGATCCTCGAGGAAGCGCTCCCGCAGCAACTGGAATTCCGTGCTCTGCGCGGTATGCAGCCGTTTCAGTGCCGCGCCGGTGGGCTTGGTCGCCTGCTCGATCAGCGCGAGCGTGGTTCCGACCGGCGCGTCCTGCTTGCCCTCACCGACCTGGATATTCGCGGTGCCGCCGACGCGCTGGCCCAATTCCGCAAGCTGGTTCTGGAACATCGCCCAGGCCTGCGAGAATTCCTTGTACGGCAGCGCCATCACGGCGTCCTGCAGTTTTGCCAGCCCGACATCGAGGCCGACGCCGGAGCCCGGAGGCACCCTGAATTCGTTGGTCAATTGCCGCCCGGCGCCTTTGGCATAGAGGAAGCCGGGGAAATTCGAGAACATGCCGTTATCGATGCTGATCCGCATCATCGCGGTCAGCGCCTTGGCGAGGTTGCCGACGATGTGCAGGAGCCCGATGCCGTAGAAACCGAACGCCTTGGTGTAGGGATATTCCACGAAATACTGCTTCGGCAGGCACTGTTCGTCGTCTTCCTTCCAGTTCCGGACGATCTGCAGGACCTGCCGGCTGTCCTTCTCGATCGTGACGCGATACGGAAGCGCGAGACCCTTCCCCTTGAATTGCTCGGGGGCGTAATCCTCGAGGTCCAGTTCGCAGCAGACCTCGTAGAGCTCGTAATCGGCGTCCTTCGGATCGGTCGGAGCCGGCGCGACGCCCGTGACTTCGGCCTTGGCCTGGTCGACCGCATTGACGTCGCTGTCCGGCGCCGGCTGCCCGAGCGCGACGTCGCGATAGGCCCCGAGAAGCTGCATCCGCTTCATGGTCGAGGGCTTCATCTTGATCCGGTGCGTGATCCGCTGGGCGTTGCCCAGATCGGTCAGCGCATTGGAGACGATGAAGTCCTCCATCGGCACGGACTCGGAGACCGGCCGGCGCCGGATCGGGCAGTTATAGACCTTCTTGATGCCCTGCCCGCCGAAGCCGACGGAGAACAGCATCCGGTCGGTATCGGGCACGTATTCCTTCGCCGTGACGGTCAGGAAGTGGTTGAAGTCCTTTTCCAGCGCATCGGCGAGTTCGTCGCGCTTGTCCTCCTGCGGGCCTGTGCCGGGCATCGGGACGCCGGGGACCATGGAGGGCTGCGGAGGGATTTGCGGCACGGGAGGCGGCGGCACAGCGGCACCGCCGGCCATTGGCGCCGGCATCGGCGGGGCGCCAGCGTCGGCCATGCCAGCATCGTCCAGCGGCGGACCGCCGTTGTGGCCCATCTGCGGCGGCTCGGCAGGCTTCTGCGGCCGGTCGTCCCGCACCTTCACCGGGCCCGCGGCCGGGAGCAATTCGCCCCGAGCATTGGCCTGGAACATCAGCACCGCCTCGAGCAGGAGCGGATGCCGGGCATTGGACATGCCTTCCAGCGGCGCCGAGCTTTCGCCCGAGGTCGCCGAGGGCTCGTCGATGGTCAGGCCGAGAAGTTTGATGCCCGCGGCATGGGTCGCGAGCCATTCGGCGCGGGACTGGTCGTCCGCCTCGATCCCGGTCAGCAATTCGTCGGCGATGATGGCGAGCGTTGCTTCGTCCAGTTCCTCCGCGAGATTGGCATCGAACCGGTCGGACCGCTGCTTCGGCTCAGGCTTCGGGTCCAGATCGACGATGACGCCGCCATCCTCGGTCTCGATCACCAGCGCGCCTTCGTCGAGCATTGACGACGGGCCGTCCTCGAGCAGGTCCACGATCGCCGGGGGCGGCAAGGGCTCTGGTTCGGGCTGCGGCATCCGCAGCACATTTTGAAATGGACTGGCCAATGCGTTAACCGGCGCGGGCAAACTTACCGAAAAGCTGACGTGCTGCGCGGCAATAAGCTTCGTGAGCTAAGGCCGGGTCCGAGAAACTCCCCAAATGATGCAATGTGCCAGCGTGCTTGATTTGGGAGCGCCAGTGACGGTCGCGCTTGTGCCAAGTCACGCCCTTGAACCCGGAAGTATTGTGGCTTCGCCTTCCGACGTTAGCGTGATTTTGAGATCGCGTCGCGACCCGCAAATTCTTAATTCGATTGTCTGCACGATCGCAATTGATGTGATCCAGATAAAGCGCGGGCCATTCACCATGGACGTAAAACCACGCGAGGCGATGTGCAAAGTAGTGACGCTTATCAATGCGAATGCCACGATACCCGTCGGGGCGTACTGTTCCCGCGATCGACCCAACCGGCGCAGCCGAATTCATCTGAACGCGCCAAAGAAAAAGCCCCGTCTCGGGGCTGTATTCCACCAGTTCTTTCAGACGCTCCAGCGTTATGGTCATGGCAACCCCGCGGTCTTCACCATGTCGCGCGCGCGGATCGCGATCAGCGAGGCGGACGACAGGGCGGCACGCCGGAAATTCGGGGGACGGCGGAACAGCCGATCGATCTTCTCGGCGCGCTGGCGCTCCAGCAGTTGCCGAACGACCGATTGCATGTGGCCGACGTCGACTGTCATACGACGCTCTCGCCGGGCGCGATCTTGACCTTGCGGCTCTTGCCCTTCGGCCAGCCGCCCTTGCGCTTCGGCTCGGCTGCGCCGTTGCCGGCATGCGGCTCCTGCGCCGGCTCGGCGCTCGGCACATCGAACCGCGAGCGCTGCCACGACCGCAGGAACAGACGCACGCGCTCAATCTCCGCGTCGATCAGCGCCAGGTGCTCGGGCTGAATGCCCGCCGCACCGGACTCCACCTGATCCGGGATGCTCAGCACGTAATTCTGAATGCCGGCGAGATTGAACAGCGCGTTCTGCTTCCACTCGCCGGGGCGAAGCTGCATCACGGGCTTTGCGGGACTGGACATGATGGCGCTCAGAACTGGCCGTCGATCCTGGTGATGGCGTCGAAGCACGCGCGCAGCGCACCTTCTGCCGCCGTGAGCGAACCGTCGAGGCCGCCCGCAATAGCATTGCGCGCCTTGTCGTCGGCGACCGGATGGCTGTTGATCTTGGCGGACAGGCGCTCCAGCCGCTCGTGCAATTCCATGAGGCCGCTGCTCAGACCCTCGGCCCGCTGCAGGAAGCCGATCTCCTTGACTGGCGCACCCACCGCCATGCCCTGCAGCCCCTGCAGCGCAGTGCCCGTAACCTGACCGACTTGACCGAAAGCCATAACGCATCTCCGTTTGTTGGAAAGAAACTCGCGGGACTGCCGCCTTGACGTGTCCAAGATGAAGCCGGGTTTTCACCCGGACCGGACGTTCTCACGAGGCGGCATTTCTGAAAGCCGGGTTCACCCGCGCCCCGGCCGGAGCAACCGAACGCCCGGCAAATTCTGGTTGATCGACATCGATCGCATCGCGTTCTTTTGCACCCGCCCGCGCAACTGGAACACAACGAACCTATCCGTCAGGGCTTCCACGCGATCAGTGAAGGTGGTTCCGTCTTTGAGGCGGACGAAAGCCCGCTTACCGACATTGACCGTGGTGTGCTTCATGCATCGTAAAGCTTCCGCGCGCGGCCCCGGAACATCATTTCCTCGCGGTCCCTCGCGGCTTTTTCTTCCGCCCTGAGAATTAGTCCACGCGACCGCAAATACCAGAGCCCCATTGTCATGGTGTCGACCAAATCTTTGTGCGTCGATCTTGGAAAGGTCGCGGCCTGGTCGATCACCCGCTCGCTCAGCTTGCGCCAGCGCCCGTCAGGATAGCCTGGCGCCCAGACCAGACCTTCCTCGAAGGCGTAGGTCTGCGCATAGGCCCGCGCGATCTTGTCGCCCTTGGCAGGATCGACAGCCTCGATCGCAAAGCCCCGGCCGCCGAACCTGCGCTCCAGTTCCTGCGCCACCGACAACCCCGAGGCCTTCGCCTCGATCAGCAGCCGGTCCAGTTTTACGTCCTTCGCAACCTTGGCCGCCTTCTCGACCAGCGGGTTGAATTCCAGCCATTCCTCCCAGGAATGCACCAGCATGACGTTCGGCGCGCCACGCGGATCCGAGAACACGCCCCAGACCGTCATCGCCGACGGATCGTTCTCGTCCTTCTCGGTATAGGCCGTGTCCAGCACGCCAAGCATATAGGAGAAGCTGGGCAGATGCCCCGGCTTTACCCCGAATTGAACGCAGGTCTCGTCGTTCCAGTTCTTCCACCAGTGGCGCTTGAAGATGCCGCCACCGCGCGGCTCCGGGCGCTGCATATACTGGCCAGCCCAGAGATATGCACGACGCTTGAACGTGAGGATTTCCGCCTCGGCAAACCGCTCTGGCCAAGCCAGCTGCCCGTCTTCGGTTCGGGGGTCCTTCCAACCGATCTTGGTCTTGCAGGCGCGCGCAGGCTCGAATTCCATCGGGATCATCAGGTGGACGTATCCGCCCGATTTGATGATAGCGCCTGCGACATCAGCCTCATGCACGCGCTGCATGATGACCACGATTGCCGATTTCTTCAGGTCGTTGAGCCGGTTTTCTGCGGCCTCCTGGAACCAGCGCACGGTCTCGGTCCGAACCTGATCGGATTCCGCCTCCTTCACGTTGTGCAAGTCATCCGCGACCACCACGTCGCCGCGCTCGCCAGTGCCGACGCCGCCGACCGACGAGGCCAGTTTCCACCCCGTCTTGTCGTTGGATACGAGGGTTTCGCCCTTCTTCATCAGGCCGAAGCGCTCACCCCACAGAACCTGGAAGTCGGGGGACATAATCAGCGCCAGCATCCGGCGGTTATCGCGCTCGGTCAGCGCGGCCGAATACGAGAACGTCACGAACCGCTTGTGAGGCAGGTTCATCGGCCCCCACATCCACGCCGGCCAGAACACGTCCGTCAGCAGCGATTTCATGAAGCCCGGCGGCACGTTCATCAGGAGCCGGTTGATCTCCCCGAACGTCACCGCCTCGAGATGCTCGCAAATGGCCCGCAGCGGCCACCCGTCCACAAACTCGGTCTGCGGCTCGAGCGTTGCCCAAAAATGCCTGACAAATTCGATGAGACCGCCGCGTCGCGATTGGGCTGCCCGCAGCTTGTCGGCGTTACGACTTGTCTCCCTTCTCCGTATTTCCGCCTCGACCTCCGCCAAGCTGGGCAAGTGATCCAAGGATTGTTCGGAGTTGGCTAAGCTGGTCATCCGGCAACGCGCTCAAATCGTGCTTGATAGGACCGCCACCGGCACCCGTGTGTTCCATGCTCTGCACAGGTCGGCCCCACGCTCGATCCAAGATCGAATCGGCAGCTGATTTTGCCGCCGCATCGCTCTCGCTCTTACTGGCGATCCTCACAAGCGTGGCCAGCGCCAAAGCCGTATGGCCGCGCGCCAATTGCCCGATGGTGGCGTTAGCCTCTTTAGTGGCTTTGTTGACCGCGCCTGGCTTACGCCCAGCGCCTTCCCTCTTGCCGCCGCGGGCCATTTGATTTGGTTTGAATGTCTATCAGAGCAACATGCCCCGACGCCGCGCGAACTCGGTCGGGTGCTTGTAGCTTTTTGCCAAGTTGCACGGCTGGCAAAGAACCTGCAGGTTCTGCGGAAAATTGCTGCCGCCCAGCGCCAGCGGCATTACGTGGTCGACGTGGTACTTGCCGCGCAGCCCAACCTTGCAATAGGCGCACTTTCCGCTCTGCTTCGCTAGGATGCGAGCCACATCCTCCCGGGAGTGAGAACCGGCAGCACCCTTTTGCCTCGCTTTGCGATTGCGGCCCTTGGCGAGATGATATTCCTTGTTCTCGCGGTAATGTCGGCGTCCAGAAGCCCGGAGCTTTTCCCTGTTCTGGTCCTTCCACGCGGATCGCGTCTCTGGATTTGGCTTGGCTTTGCGAGCGCGCTTATAGGCATTGCGGTGGTCTGCGTTGTCTCGCGCCCACTCTCGCCAGTTTTCCTTCTTTGCTCCGGGCCCTTGAGCCGCCCACCACTGTTTAACGCGCTCTACTGAGCAAACTTTGCAATGCCCCGTCGTCGCATACCGGTGAGCCAGATGCCCGTATTTGCAGGCTACGCCCGTAAAGAAAAACTTGCTGCCTATAGCGCGCGCCTCCCTCTTGGATTTCGGGAGCAGTTGCAGGTCGATTTGCTCGTGGCGGCCATTGGAGAGGACAGGCATTAGCGAACGGTATAGGTCTTACCTGATAGGTCAACAGCATCAGGCCCTTTGCGGTCGCCGGGCTGCGGCCCGTGAATGTGCCGGACAACAGCAATCAGCACCGCCAGCGCATTGACCAGTTTGCTCTCAGCCGGAGACAGCGGCTCTCGGTAGATGTCGATAACCTGCTTTTCAAGGCTCGCGAGGATTTCCATTGGGCCGACAGCCACATCCGCGTCGAACGACTTCGGATCGTTCACTTGGGAGAACTCGACTGAGCGCACTTCCTGCACGCCGTCCTTGCGCACGATGTAGCCGGGCATCATTTCCGTCCGAGCGCCATGAACTGCTTGTGTTCGGCCTGCCGCTCGGCCCAGGTCTTCCCCCAATGCCAATCGAGGATGAACCGAGGCCGCCTTGGATTGCTGGCACCGCGCTTCCGGAAATAGACGCTCAGTCGCCAGACGTACAGGATGGCTTCGTAACCGCCATCCGAGACGGAACGAATGTTGAGGCCGCGGCGAGTTTCCTCGCCCTCTTTGCTCACGTGTATCATCACGCGGTCCATTGGAACGAGAAGGGCGCCGGTTGGGTCTGGGCTGTCTCGGCGAAACATCCGGAATACCCGTGCGGCCCGACATGGGTGATGCGGTGGTGCGCGGCCGCGAAGACCTTGCCGCCGCTGTCCCGGTGACGCTTGCAGAAGGCATAATCCTCGGTCATCCGGCCCTGTTCGGTCTCGATCTCGTCGAAGGCCCGGATCAGGCGGGACACGCCCCATTGCCGGAGCATCGGGCCGTAGGTGAAGGCGTCGATCCTGGGATCGGAGGCGGCCGCGCCGCTCGCCAGCATGGCGTCCACGCAATCCCTGCGGATCAGGGTGACGCCGAAGCCGATCGACAAGACCTCCAGGAAGCCATCGCGCGCCGTCGGCGCCTCATCCAGCAGCCGGCCGGCATACGAGATCGGATAGGTCTTCTTCGGATACAGGCAGCCAACCAATTGCTCGTCGAGCGCGAGCATGTCCAATACCAATTCCGGCTCGAATGCCATGTCGGCATCGACCATCAGGCAATGCGAGGCGTCAGTGATCCGGTCGTACCAGAGCGTCAGCATCTGGTTACGCAGATCGGCGATATTGGGGTAGGAATGCGTGGTGAATACCGGCTCAATTCCATTGAGCGCGAGCAATCCGGAGAGCCGCACCAGGCTCGCGGTGGTGTCGGCCTGCACGACGCGGCCGAAGGCGGGCAGGCAAATGAGCAATTTGCCGCGCAATTGCAATTGCGTCATTTGAGCAATTGCACCCCAATTGCCTTGGGCTTGCCGTCGCGGCCGGGGACAATCTCGAACGACACCCGCTGGTCCTTCACCAGCGCGCGGATTCCGGAAACCTTCAGGTCCTTCAGGTGGACGAAGACGTCCTCGCCGCCGCCGTCGGGCGAGATAAACCCGTAGGCCTTGTCCGCCAGATAGAACTTGGTGGTCCCTTCGACCCGGTCCGCCATCACGCAATGCCCTTGGAATTGGTGGCCCGCGCCCGTCACAAGAGGGGGACCTGGGAACGAGGCGCGGGCCGATCCGCGGTCGAGGAGCCTTCGGGGGGAGGGATTGACCGCGAAACGAAAAACCCGCCGCGGCCGGGGCCGGAGCGGGCAATGACGCGAATCACGATTTGACCTGAATTAACCGCTTGACCCCGCAATTGTCAACGCACCCCATCTGGACACACACGCAAAGGTCGTATAGCCAATTCCCCGACGAGGCATTTCGTTTTGGAGATGCCGCAATGCCAACGCTTGTCGATACCGTGGCCGCGAAGATGGCCGACGCCTATTACCGGGAAACCGAGCAGCGCAAGCGGAAATGGGGGCATTTAACGCCCTCTGAGCGTAGTTTGTGGCGGCTCCTGTCCCGCATCGCGGAGGAAGAATTCACCAAGGATCGGGTCCGGACCTCGGGTCTCGGGCACTTCTAATTCCTCTGCACCCGATTGCGCGTAGCCGTCGCGGTCCCGCCGGCCTTGATGGTCCCCGGCTCGGTCGAATACCGGAATGAGCGGGGATCCACGTCCGGGGCGTGATAGGGGCGCACAAGCTTGCGCTTCACGTCCCCCGGCTCGAACCAGAAATCCGCCAATGCGGCGAGACCAGAGCGCAGAACGCGGCCCATTTCTTCCTTCGCCGCCCGCTCGGTCGAATGCCGCACCCGCTGCGCTGTCTCCTCAACGCTGTAGCCCTGGCAGACGATGAATTGCAGCACCCGCTCCTGAACGGCGAGCAGCGCCTTGCGGCTATCGATCAGCACGTCCGCGGCTTCCCGGTAATGCAGCGCGGGCGGCGCACCGAGCGCGCCCCCTCCCCGCACCCGGTCGAAGTCCATGGAGCCGCCGATCGAGCCGTGGACTGTGTCGTAGGCATTGCGCAGCCGCATTGCCGCCCGATACGCCCGCTCGTTGTTCATGGCCCGGAGGTCCTTATCCTTGTCCTCGGCCAATTGCTTGCGGCGGTGCATGGCCTCGATGGTGTCGACGACGCGCTTGAGCTTTTCCACCGCCCCCGGGACCGTCGGGCTGTCCACCACGATGTCGATCAGCTTCGGCCGCGCGCTCGGCGGCACCGCCTTCAACGCAACGCCACGCATCTTGGTGTTGCGCGTCATGGTGAAGTCCCTCGTTGCAAGCGCAGTCATGTGTTCGCGATCTCCAGCAGAACATCGGCGTGGCAGGGTTCATCGAGCCGGCACCAACAGGCCAAATCCCTCCCGCGTAGCGCCGTATGAGCGACGTCCGAAGGATGCCACGCGCCCATTTTCCCAGCGAAAGCCGCCCGCCAGTTATGGCCGGCTGGATACAACTCAGGGCGCAAAAACCCTCTAACCATTTCGCCGTAAAACTCGACGCATTGCTCTCTCGTCAGCATCGGCACAAGAATTTCCACTTGATCCATGAGACCAAGACCGCGTCCGTCTTTCCCGTCGAATACGCCGCATGGCTCCCCCACCTTGAACGGGTTGCCCCATATGGAGCCGCGGCCGACATAGACCGCGCCGTGCGGCATCTTCCAGCCCTTGGCTTGGCTTCGCTGAATGCGCTTCGGCATCATCGTTCCTCGCTGAACCGCACCGTTTTGCCGTCGAAATCGCAGCGCCGGTAGCTGCCGCTGGCGTCGTCGCGCACCTTCAGCGCCGCCAATTCCGCCTTCCCGCGCCATTGCTCGGTGTCACGCAGCCACTTGTCATGGGCCTTGGTGCCCTCGCCTTCCGGCTCGTTCTCGATCAGCCATTGCGACGGCAGCACCACCCCGGCCATGATGTCGGAGCATTGCTTGATGATCTCGCCGCCGAATATCGAGCTCGACCGGATGCGCCAGGTCGTGCGCTTCATGCTCTCGCGAGTCACCTGCGCAATTGCGATCAGGGCAATTCCCAATTCCTTCGCCGTGTCTTTCAGGATCGGCATCGCGTGCTTGATGGTCTCGATGTCGGTCCAGCGGTCGCGCTCCGGCGCGATCAGGGGGATGTTGTCCAGCACCGCCAGTGCGATGTTGTGGCGCTTCTTCATCGCCCGCAGGCGCTTCACGATCTGCGAGACCTTCATCCGGCCGCTGTCGTCCACATGGATCGGGATCGACTTCATCGCCTTCACGGTGTCGCGGAGGTATTCGTATTCCCCCTGCGTGATGTCCCCGGTCTTCTGCTGGCGCATCGTGATCCGGGTATCGGCCGCCAATTCCCGGCGCACGATCGCGGACGCGCTCATTTCCATCGACAGGAAGAAGCCCGGCTGCGGGAATAGCCCCTGCGCGTTGTGGCGAAGGATCTGCGCAGCGAGCGCCGACTTCCCCGCTCCGGACGGGCCGCCGAGCGTGATCAGGTCGCCCGGCATCATTGGCCCGATCAATTCGTCCAGCGTCGGCAGGCCCGTCTCGAAGCCTACCCGCTGCTCGCTCTGATAGGCGCGGGCCGTGTCGTTCAGCGCATCTTCCGCAGCTGCGCCGATCGTGACCACCCCCGCGATTTCCTTGCCGAACCGGATTGCGCTCAGTTCCTGATCGAGTTCGTCCAGCAATTCATCAACGCCGGCCTCGCCCAACCCGCCGGCCACGCGCTGCTGCATCTCGGCGGCAAGCGTGATGATCTGCCGGCGGCGCCACAGGTCGCGGATGGTCTTGGCGAGTTCTGCGGCCTGCGTCAGGCCCGCAATGCTTTCGGACACGAGCCGGGCGAGATATTCCGAGACTGTCACGCCGGGGATGATTTCGGCCTTGGCGTCCGGCCCGAGCGCCGCGCCCATGGTCAGCGGCGTGACCTTCTCCCCCGCATCGAGTTTCGCGCTGATGAATTCCCAGATGCGCTGGTGGAGATGCTCGGAAAAATGCTGCGCCTCGACGATCTCGGAAGCCTCGAGCCAAGCGTCGTTCTTCAACAACACCAGGCCGAGCAGGGCTTGCTCGATCTGAATGTCGGCCGGCAGGAAGTCCTCAATGCGGCGCGGTGCGTTCATGCCGCCTCGGTCTTGCGCGTGGCCCATGACCGCTTCTGCGCGGCGGAACGCTTGGCGGATTCTTCATCCGAGATTTCGCGCGGCGGCTCGTTGTGCGTGATGTGATGGTGCGCGGCACAATACGGCGAGTCCTTGATCGGCGGATGTCCGCAGAACCGGTATGGTGCCTCGTCGCCATACGGGAAGCGGCAGGTCGTGCCGTTCAGATCGCTCAGCCCGATATTGAGCGGGACCGCATCGGCCTCCCGCATTTCGATCGGCTCGCATTTCGCATCGAGGAGGCGGATTGCTCCCTTCCCTTGCACCGAGACGCGCACCGGGACGCGGCGGGGCCGCTCCGGCACCACGGCCGGGCGGGGGGCCCGTGCGCGCCCCGGCAGCCCGAGCCGATGCACCTTGCCGATGATCGCGCTCCGGGAAAGCACCATCCCCCGCACCGGGTCGCTCATTTCAGCGGCGATCTTGGACGCCGAAAGCCCTTCACTCCAAAGGGCCTTCAATTGCTCGATCCGGACGTCACTCCACTCGAAGCTCATGCCGCGCTCTCCCCGAATTTGAATTCCCCAGGACGGGCCGAGTAGCCCAGCCGCTCTTCCTTGAGCGTGATGCGCAGATATTCCGCGATCATCGCGCCTTCGGCGGCGTCCTTCGATTTGATGTCCCACCCGATCAGCGCGCAGTGATTGAGCGCCTGCTGCTTCCACCAGGCCGAGCGCTGTGCAGAGTTCAGGCCCCTCGGCGGCCGTCGGCCCCCGTAAATCTTGGACCGCCAAGTGGCATTGTTCACTTCCCGGCACGGCACATTGATCGAATGGCAAACCTCGATCGCGTGCGCGCGGATGCCGTAGAGCCGCAGGAACGTCCGCATGGTCCCGATCGGCTTCTTGACGGTGAAGCGGGACGAACCGAACACGTCGCTCCGATCCTCGGTTTCGTTCATAGATAGGTCGGTGCGAAGCGGCTCCTCGATCGCGACTTCCTCGACCTCGTTGGCCTTCAACAGCGCGCGCCACCAGATGCGGAAACCCGCGAAGATTTCCGCGTCGGTACTGCCCTTGGGGCGGAAGAATTCGGCATGAACGAGCCGGTCGCCGCGGAGGATCGCAGCGCCGCTTGTCGTGGCCGAATCCAGTCCGCAGATGACGGTCATTCTCCCTCGGCGTCCTCGGCTTCGGCCGATTCCTCGTCCTCGTCGGCCATCGCCATGACGATGTCGCGCTCGGCGCGGCCCTGACGGAATGCGTTGAGCCATGCCTTGCCGGCGTCGGTATTGAGATCGTGGGGACAGGATTCCGCATCGCCGAGCAGCCCGGCCCGGCGCCCGTCTTCTGCGGCCTTCTCGTCGAGCGGTGCGGGACCGCCGGCAACCTCGAACAGGTCAAGCTGGCTCTTTGGCACCGCCTGACCGAGCACCCGAAGGTAGTAGAAGGTTTGCTTGATTTCCTCCACCGCCTCGTCGCGGTTGTCGGACTTGAGGATCTTGAGCGCGCGCTTCGCGGCCGGGAGATTGATCCCGCGCTTTTCGGCCTGCGCGAAAGCGTTGCGGAGCGTTCCGTTCGCGGAGGCATTGTCCTCCTGCGCTCTCCGGATTTTAGAGAGCGTGACGACCACCATTGCGTCGGCATCGACGGTCTGGTTGTGGGTGGCGGGCGGGGATTCCGATTGCGCGGGCTGCACTTGCGGTCTCCTCTTTTGCGCCGAATAGCGGGAGGCTTTCGGCTGATTGCGTCTTGCCGAGCGCGGCGGCCATGTGGCGAGCGCCCTCGCCCTTGCCCATGAACGCGCTTTCGATCCTGGCGCGCGCGAGGCGGCAGTATTCCGGATTGAGTTCGATCAGGGTCGCGCGGCGGCCAAGCGAAGCAGCGACCAGGGCAGTGGTGCCGGCGCCGCCAAATGGATCGAGCACTTCGCCGCCTGCAGGGCAGCCGGCGTTGATGCAGCGCTCAGCGAGTTCGGGCGGGAACGTGGCGAAGTGCGCTTCTGAGAATGGCGACGTACCGATCACCCATGCGGGCAAGAACGCTGGCTCGTAGTTGCGCAAATACCGTGTCTCCACAGGCATTCCGGACCCAGCCTCCGCAACCTTGCCGCCGAAATAACGCTCGTTGAAACCATCGTGGCGCCGCCCGTGGCCGTCCTGCTTGCGGACTACGGCTTTCATGTTGCCGTTGGTCTTTCGGCCACCGTTCGCGCGCGCTGACCCGACCTGCTTCTCGACTTCCTGAGAGATGCGGGCATGCGTGTTAGGGCTGCAAGGGAGCGCGACGGCCTCCGCGTCATAGAAACTCTTGCCGCTTTTGGTGAGGAGGAAGATTTTTTCGTGTGCCGTACTCGGGCGATATTTGCCGCTGGAGTCCGGCATCGGGTTCGGCTTGCCCCATACGATCTCGGATCGCACCCACCAGCCGTCCTCCTGCAGCGCGATTGCAAGACGGTTCGGGATCATGCACAGGTCTTTGGCTTTCAGAACGCCGCCGATGGTGCTGAACGGCTTGTCGCGAAAGGTGCGGTCGTCGTTGCCGGCAGCCTTTGTTTCAGCCGCAGAGCGCCCGTTCGGCGACGTCGCATAGCAGTCGCCGTAATTGAGCCAGAGCGTGCCGGTCGGTTTCAGCACGCGGCGGACCTCGCGGAACACGTCGACCATGACGGCCAGATGCTCGCCCAGCGTCGGCTCGAGACCAAGCTGGCCGCTGACACCGTAATCGCGAAGGCCCCAATACGGCGGTGATGTCACCACGCAATCGAAATGGTCGCTCGGCAACCGGCCAAGCATCTCCCGCACGTCACCGCACCACAGCGTGACGCGGCCGTCCAAGAACGTCTCCGGGGTCGGGAGCGCCAGCATCATTCCACCCCGGCCGCCTTGCGGAGGGTATCGTTGATGACCGCCGCGACACTCCCGCCTTCCCGCTTCGCGATTTTGTCATAGAAGGCGAACACGTCATGGCTGATCGGCACCGCGTGCGGGAGACTGCGTTCGACATAGGAGCGCAGCTCGCCATATCCGGCCTCGACCGCTGCGCGCTCGGCAGCGCGGTCTTCCACGCCCAACTCTCTCGCCAGCGGGAGCTTGTCCTTGCGGATGAGGGGGGGTGTCATGCGGCCGCCTGTGCAACACGGACTGGCGCGGCGAGCGCGTAGCCCTTTCCCCAGTGCGTATCGATGCGCAGCCCCAGCGGCTGAACCTTGCGCCTGATTTTGCAGATCAGGACATCGACGATTTTTGCCTCGGCTTCGCCATCCGGGTCCAACTGATACAGATGATCAAGCGCCGCTTCTTTCGTGAGCACGCGCGGGAACAACTTGGCCAGAAGCGCGAGCAATTCCATCTCCTGCCCCGAAATCGTGACGAATTTCCCGTTCGCAATCACCATCCCCCGCTCCGGCAGAATTTGCAGCGGCAATTCAGAGATCGCTGACCCACAGACCAAGCTCTCCCGAATTTCCCGCTGCAATATCTTGCAGTCCCCTGCACGATCTTGCGTTGGATTTCAGTTTGCTCGGCAACGCGAGCCTCATAACTTGAACGCATGGACGCACCCCAACGCTACGCATATTCGAAATCGGATTGGTCATTGCGCGCTCCTCTGAGCGGCGAGCGCCTGGATGTCCTTGACGGTGAGGCCAGCCGCGACGGCGGCGCGACCGATCGCCACGACGCCGCGCTCTTCGAACCATCCGCAGTCGTAAAGAACCGCGCGGACGCTCTGCCTCGTCGTATTGACCGCCGCCGCAATGTCCGCGGTCGACGCGCTGGGATTGTCGCGCGCGTAATCCAGGATGCGCTGCTTCACCGTGACGGGCTTCTTCGCCCCCATCTGATTGGCGATATGGGAGACGTAGCCGGGCGAGATGCCGAAGCGCTTGGCGAGGACCTTCACGGTCTCGCCGCGTTCGCGGGCTTCGGCGAGCGCCTTGCACTGCGCGAATGTGAGTTTCCGCGTTCTCATCGCTGGCTCCCCACGCCTGCGATGAAGGAGAGCGCCCGGGCCGGCGAGTTTGTGCCTCGTCCCGCCGGCCCGGAGCGCGGTCCACCGCATTCGTCACGTGAAACCTCGGACGGAATGGCTGACGCCAGAATATCTTGGAACAGATCGGCCGCGAGACGATCGACCGAAAGCCCGGTGCGTTCCGCCATCAGGTCGAGGCGCGCGGCGTCGGACGGCCGCAGATCGATCGTGATGCGGCGCGGGCCGGTCATGCCGCACCCATCAGAGAAAATGAGCGCGCATAGAAATCGCTGTGAATTCCGTATCCAGTTGAAGCTTGAAACATCGCGTGCGGTGCCGCGACAAATTTTGCCGCGCCACTGTGACTTTTACCGTTTCCAAACTGGAACCGTGTGGCACCATGTTGCCTGGACCGGGAAGCGTAAAAAGACGCCCGGCGGAATGGGGCAATGCCATGCTGGAGGCTGTCAAAGCGGCGCCGGTGGTAATCCGACCGGCGACAGTCACCGACGTTTACATTCGAGGACTGGAAGACATCGAGGACCTGGGGGATTGCGCGCGCTTCGTCTGCTACGTCGAGCAGATGCCGCTCGGAACGCAAGGCCCGGTCGAACACCACATCCGCGCTCAGATCGTCATGCAATGGGAGGACGTGCCCGCGGCGCTTCGGCTCGCGGCGTGCGCCTTCATGCGCAAATTGCGACTGCGCGCGCAGATGCCCTTCCTGCGATTGCTGCACTGAGTCGCGCGGGCCGGTCATGCAGCTGCGTCCGCGCCGGCCCGAGCCGCGCGCGCAGCAATGTTTGCACGCATGAGGTCGTCCGGAGTGATCGTGGCCCCGCCCGCGGCAGCGAGCGCGATGATGCTCGGCCAGTGTCGATCCGGGATGCCGATCTGCGGCCATTTGTAGACCGCATCGGTCGAGATTGCGCCGTCGGCGGCAGCGGCGATCGCATTCGGACCGCCGGCGCGCTTGATGATTTCCGAGATCGAAAGGGGTGCGGGCTTCTCTTCCATGAAGCCCCATATACTGGAATTAAATTCCATGCACAAGGGGCCGGAAATCCATACCGAAGGAATTTCCACAATTTACAATTTCGGAATGCCCCACTGGTCGGAAAACCTGAAACGGGAGATGCGCCAGCGCGGCATGTCGGTCCCGGACCTGGCGCGGGAAATGGGCAAACCGAACGACGCCGCCCTGCTCGATCGGCTCTACAAATACGTTCAGGGGAAGGTGGATCAGCCGCGGGGATCCGCGCTGCAGGAGATCGCGCAGGTTTTTGACACCACCGCCGAGGCGCTGCGTAGCGGTCGCACCATGGAGGCGCCGGAGCCAATCCATGTGCTGGGCGAGGTTGCCGCCGGCCGATACGTCGAGTTCATGAACGACGTGCGAATCGACTTCGAACCGATCCCCTCAGAGTTTCCGCCGGTACCGGGCTATCCGATCGGCGCCCAATTCGATCTCCGGGTCAGCGGGACTTCAATCAACAAACTGGCGTCAGACGGCGAATTCCTGCGATGCGTCAGCCTCATGGCCCATCCGGTCGACATCCGGAACGACGATTTCGTGATCTTCGAGCGCCTGAAAGACGGCGGCCAATTGCGCGAAGTCACCGCCAAGCGAATCAGGCAGGCCGGAAACCGGACCGAGCTCTGGCCCTATTCGACCGACCCCCAATGGCAGACCCCGGTGGTGCTCCCCTACGGCGAATACGAGGGCGAGGAGGGCCGAATCATTGCGCTGGTGATCTACGCCTACCGGCCGACCCGGCCGCGCTGAGTTGCGTTTTTGTCAAGCCTCACAGGGCCTTATGCAGTATCCGCATGCCCACAGGATTTTTGCGGTCGCCCCCTCTCTTCTCTTTCAACAGTTACCATCTTCCAAGTTGATAGAAAGAGAAGATTATATATTGTTTTCAAAGGGATGTCACTGAGTTCAGGGTTCAGACTGGGCATAGGACGACTATCCCCGGTGAAGGGGACAGTCCCTATGCCCAAGCTCTGGAATGTCACTCGAGACGAGGGACGAGCCGGGCCCGCCCCTCCCGATCGATGCGGGGGCGGTAGGTCAGCTACTGTCAGTCGGATCGTCCCGACCGGCCTGTCTTGCCCCTTCTGACCTGGACTAGGGCTTGTATGCGCAGGCATCCCACGGTATACATCTAGCCATACCGCATCGGCATGACCCCGAGGCCCCGTCGTTAATCCGACGACCCCGGATCGGAATGGAAGCCCGCCCCACAGGCGGGCTTTTTCCGTTTTTGGCCCCGAGACACCGGGCCGACGCGGTACGCGAACGCAGGGCCCGTTTCCGGGCGAATATGGGCCACTCTGGAGCGGCTCCGCGGGGGGCCGATTCCACCGGCCGCCGCCAATATATCCACACTCCGAAATAAATTCCAAGACCCTGTTGACATTGTCCGTAAACTGGAAAATATTTCCAGCATCAGAACGGAGCCAGACATGCCCGCCAGCGCCGAAGTCCGCCGCCTTCCCTCCCCCGACCGCCTGATCCTCGAGCGCGCCATCATGGACGCGGTGAAGGCGCTGGCGAATTTCCAGCCCACCGAAATCCTTGGCAGCGGCCCTGACGCCGCGGATGCGGAGAACCTAGCCGACGATTGCCGGACGGTTGCGGTGATCGCCGACAACCTGATCCACGCGCTCGGGCGCTACGCCGCGCGGCACATGACCATCACCGAGAAGCAACTGGCCGAAAGCTTCAAGGAGCAATGCTTCAACGCCACCGACGACAACGCGGCGGCGCTGCTCGACAAGCTTGCGGCGCAGTACCGCGAGGACGCGCGCAGCGAAGGCCAGCGGCACGACTTCCAGCGCAGCATGAGGGGGTGAGCAATGTCGATCAAGAGCCCGAACCCCACGGATAAGCATGTCGGCAGCCGCGTGCGGATGCGTCGGATGATGCTCGGCATGTCGCAGGAGAAGCTGGGTGATGCGCTCGGCCTCACCTTTCAGCAGGTCCAGAAATACGAGAAAGGGACCAACCGCATCGGCGCCAGCCGCATGGCGCAAATTGCGGAAATCCTCCAGGTGCCGGTGTCGTTCTTCTTCGATGGCGTCCATGTCGGATCAGGCCTCGTGCCTGCTGGCGACGGCGACCAGGCAACCTTCGTCGACGACTTCCTCGCCACGGGTGACGGCATCGCTATCGCGCGCAGCTTCACCGCAATTCCTGACCCGAAGACCCGTCGCCGCATTGTCGACCTGATCGAGCAGATCGCGGCGAGCAGCGCGCCTGAGCAGCAGAGGGCCGCGTGATGGCATCCTTCCGCTCCATGCTCTGCATCTTCGCCGTGATCGCGATCATCGCGATCCACCAGTTTTTCATCGGGTGACGCCATGTCGCGTATCGGATCACCCACAACGCGGCAGGCGGGAGTCCCCGCCCCCTCGATCTCGCCTGCCGCAATCATCCGCAGCGCCATCCGCCGGCACCGGAAAGAAGCCGCACGCCTCGCGATGGCCGGGAAATACAAGGCCGCGATGATGCACCTGCTCCGCGTCGAGCATTTGCAGAAGGCGCGCCAGATCACTCGGGAGTGCGCGGCATGAGCGCGTTCGGAGATTGCGATCTCTGCCACAAGGGAGACCGCACCCTCACCCGCTGCATCACCTGCGGCATTGAGGTTCTGGCCTGCGACGAGTGCCGCGGCGTCGAGAACGTCATCGCGGATGAAGCCGCGGTCGAGACATTCGTTAGGGAGCGCCGGTGAAGCTGAATTTAGCCTCGAAAAGTACGGAGCCTAACAAGGGAAATCAACGACATGACTGACAGCGGGGAAAGTTTTGGTACGGAATTAAATCGCGCGGTCAACATCAAAACGACGCGCGGCAGCCGCATCCGGGAGGATATTGGGGACTTCATTATCGAGGAACAGTCTGTGACCGGCGACACCTACGGCGAGTATCGTTTCGCTTTGGACCGCCGTGTGCGCCAGCCAGACGGCACCGTGAGGCTCGTCAATGTCGGCTGGTACAAGACCTATCGCGGGGCAATGAACGCACTCTCGATGGAGCGCCAGTCATGAAGGCCATCTCCATCAACACGGCCCGCGTGATAGGCAACCAGTCCGAGGCGCAGCGGTTGGCAATCCTCGCGATCGACGACGAATACCGATACAACGTAACCACTTGGGGAAAAACGCGATCTGACTGCCGCGCAATGCGTCGCTGGGCAGAGAGTGCAAAGGCGAAAAAGGTCCTCGGCGACATGGCCGACAGTCCCTCGTTTGCCCGCGAGGCCGGGGGCGTCGTAACCGTGGCTAATGTGCCGGATTTGGTCAGCGACATTGGCTGCGATCCGACCAAATTACAGCCGGTCAGCACCCTCGAAATTACGGAATTGAAATTCTGCCTGCCGCTGATCGACGAGCGAACAATCTACGACGTGGTTCGCGCATTCATCAATCTTCGGAATGAACCGCCGCAAACTCAAGTTCGGCCAGAGCAGTTCGAAGGTGAATCTCGGTGATGGCAAAGCGCCCCGAAAGCCCTGACGTTCCCGACATCGCCCCAAGCGAATTGCAGGAGGCCATCCTCGGGCTTCTGGAGGAAGCCGGCATCCGCACGGAATTCAACGACCGCATCATCAAGCTCGTCGAGGAAGCCGAGCAGTGCAAGGCCGAGGCGGATTGGGAGCGCCACTACGAACACCTAATGGAAACCGGCGGCGGCCCCTCCCTACAGCAGCAACAAATCGAGGCGATGAAACTCAAATGAGCGACGACAAGGTCATCAACATGCCCGACACCTTCCGCCCCATCGGCGACGTGGCCTCCAAACTCATCACCGATCTTGCGCGCGGGCTGTCTCACAAGGCCGCCGACACGCTGGACCAGGAAGCCGCACAACTCGAATGCGCCGCGCGCCTCAAGCGCTTCGCGGCCGAGCAGATCAGGAAGGGAGCCCCGCGATGAGCAATGACTATTCGGTCTGGCGCGCGCTGTTGGCCGGCGGGGACCCCGAGCGCCATGTCGATCACCCTGCGTCTGGGTTCTATCGTGTCCGCAAGCAAAAGAACGGCCCGTTCGTGCCGATAGCCTATTGGTACGACCAGGAGGGCGCGCTGGTCTGCGTCATGGATGGCTCGCCCGTCTCCGACCTGCGCGCGCGTGAAATCTGGCCGTGGGCTTCGGCGAATCCGATCGCACACGAAACCTACCTTGCCGTGACCGAGCGCGGGGAAAACTGGCCCGACATCGACCCGACCGTGGCCGAGCAGCAGCGCACCGGTATCGGCGGCAACAATCCGCCGGAGGACGAGGCGCTGATCCTGCAGGAGCAGATCGAGGCGGCGAAGGCCGGCGCGTCCGAATACGCCACGATCGCGGACGACGCCACGCTCGCCAAGGCGCAGTCGCTGCGCGCGCGCCTCAACGAATTGTCCCGCACCGCCGACAAGCGCCGGGAGGCCGACAAGAAGCCGCACATGGAGGCGGCGAAGGCGGTCGACACGCGCTGGATGCCGTTGGTCAAGATGGCGAAGGAAGCCGCCGACGCGATCGCGCGCGCCATGTCGGCCTTTGAAACCGAAAAGCTTCGCAAGGAGCGCGAGGCGCAGCGCGCGGCCGAAGAAGCGGCCCGCAAGGCGGCGGATGCCGGAAAGCCTGCGCCCGTCGCGCCGCCCCCTCCTGCCGCGCCGGCGCCGGTCAAGGGTGCCTACGGCCGCGCCGCTTCCGTGAAGCTGATCAAGGTGGCCACCGTGACCGACCGTGACGCCTTCTACGGGTACGTCAAGGATCATCCTGATCTGATCGGACTGCTCGACAAACTTGCGCAGCGCGCCGTCGACGCCGGCCGCGAGAACATCCCAGGTGTCAGCATCGAAGAGCAAAGGAAAGTTGCGTAGCATGACCGCACAAGCAGCAGAGAAGATCGAAGCGCCGGTCGCCGAGCGCGGCGAAGTCGTCGCATTCAGCCCGCCGCGCCTGCCCTACCATCCTGCGATCCAGGAGCGCTTCGGGATCGACAAGTCCGGCTGGAAGGCTCTCGTCGAGGCGGTTTTCCCGTCGGCGAAGAGCGTCGACTCCGTCGCGATGGTCCTCTCCTACTGCAAAGCGCGCAACCTCGACCCGTTCAAGAAGCCGGTTCACATCGTTCCGATGTGGGACAGCAAGTCCGGCGGCTACATCGAAACCATCTGGCCGGGCATTGCCGAATTGCGCACGACCGCATTCCGCACCGGCCAGTACGCCGGCTGCGACGAGGCCGTGTTCGGCCCGATGATCGAGCAGCAATTCACCGGGAAGGTGAAGAACAAAGGAAATTGGGAGGACAAGACCGTCCAGGTCCAATTTCCCGAATGGTGCCGCATCACGGTCTATCGCGATCTGAACGGCCGCGTTTGCAAATTCGTCGGCCCCAAGGTCGGCTGGCTGGAAAGCTACGCCACCATCGGCTCCTCGGATCTGCCGAACGAGATGTGGCAGTCACGGCCCGAGGGGCAGCTGGAGAAATGCGCCGAGGCCGCCGCGCTCCGCAAGGCTTTCCCCGAAGAACTCGGCAATCAGTTGAGCGCCGAGGAAATGGAAGGGCGCCGCATCTACGATCCGGCGCACACCGCCCGCGACGTCACCCCGAAACCTCCCGCGCCGCCGGTTCCGCCTTCGCCGCCAACCCCGGCAGCGGACGAAGCCGCGGAAGCTACCCTCGTCCCCAGGGACGAGGCGCAGGAGGCTCCCCCTCCTCAGAAGAAATCGACGCGGCGCGAGCGCCAGCACGCCGCTGCGGCAGAGAACGCCATCCCTGACGCGGGCACGGACCCGGAGGCGTTCCTGACCTGGATCGAAACCAAGCTCGCCGCGATCACCGATCCGGATGCGCTGGAAACCATCTGGAATGACGAAATCGCACCGCGCATGGACGGCCTGTTCCCCCCGGATCAAGAGACCGCGATGGCGAAGTACCGCCAGCACGAGGCGAGACTGCAGGCATGAGCACCGAGCTATGGATGCGCAAGGTGAAGGGCAAGTTGGAGGCGGCGAACCAGATCGCCGCCGACGACATGGCGCGCATTCCGAGCGACAAGGACCTGCTGGTGATCGTCAAGGCACCGAAGAACGCGGCCCAGATGCGGTTCATCTGGGCGCTCGCCGGCAAGATCGCAGACGCGCGCGACGACATCCTCGACAAGGAAGTGGCGATGGATGTGCTTTGCGAAATGGCCCGGCACGTCAAGATCGTCGTCAACCCGATCACGGGCAAGGCGCACATCCAGCGCAAGTCCCTGTCCGCGCTCGACCAGGCGGCAATGTCCCGTCTGATCGACCGGATGGTCTACGTGACCTGCACCGACATCATCCCCGGTCTCGACCCCGGGACGCTTCGCGACGAGATCGAGGCCATGTGCGCCGGCAATCCGCAGCGCCAACGCGAGCGGGAGCGCGAATACGCATGACCGCGCTCCTGATCGACCTCGAGACCAGCGACCTTCTCAGGGACGACCTCCCGCTCGACGATGCGAGCCAGCCTTGGATCGTCGCGGTCGCGGCCGAACTGTCGACGGACGACGGCGCCGCGCTGGATTTCGTCTCGCTCCGCATCAAGGCCGACGGCCGATCGATCCGTGCCGGTGCGCAAGCCGTGCATGGCATCTCGACCCGGCAGGCATCCCGATCCGGCGTTTCCGAGATCGCCGCGCTGGCCATCCTCTGCGACCTCGCCGCTCAGGCCGACTGCATGATCGGCTTCGGAGTCGGGTTCGATCGCAAGGTGGTGGAGTCAGCCCTCCTCCGCCGGCGCAAAGACCCGCGCATGTGGGTGCGCCCCGGCATTCAGGTGGTCGATCTCATTCCCGCATGCGCCGCGCTCTGCCGCATTCCGTCCGACCACCCGTCCGGCAGCTACCGCTGGCCCAGCCTCGACGTCGCCTGCGAAACCATCCTCGGCCTCAAGCCCCGACAAGGCATCCACACCGCGCACGAGGATCTCACCCGCGCCAAGCTGCTCTGGCTGCACCTGACCGCACGCGGCGCGCTGGAGGCGGCATGAGCAAGCGTGCCTACATCCCCCTCAAGACCCGTCTATGCGCGGCGCTGCTCACCATCATGCGCCCGGACGAGAACGGGACGCTGGTTCGCGTGATCTCGCACGAGGAAGCGAAGGGGATGACCGAGGCCCAAATTCTGGCGCGCTTTGACTTCGACCACTGGCCGATCCGGAAGGCCGATGGCGGTCCCGACGCGCCGTGGAATCTCGAGCCTCGCCCAACCGACGAGCACGACGCCAAGACACGGACGATCGACGTTCCGCAGATCGCAAAGCAGAAGCGCATCCGCGGCGAGACGCGCAACCGGCCGCGCTCGAAGATCCCCGCTCGCGTGAACCCGTGGCCAGCAGGGCGAAAACTTCAATCGCGCGGCTTCGCGCAGAGCAAGTGAGGGAGCATTAATTGCCATGACAAAGCTCAAACTCGTTTCCTTGATACTGACCCTCGTACTCTCGTTTGGGTTCGGTATTTTTGGCTTCTGCTGTTCCCGTTCCAGCGGCATTCGGTTGACTTTGCCTTGCGCGCCGGATGCGCCGGGCTATTGGCGGCAGGCCTGCCGGTATCTCGACGCGGAGGATCGGCAGTTATCGTTACTGCCCCCCCCCCGGAGCAGAGGCCCGCCATGGCAACGGCTCGCTAATTTCTACTCAACGGGGATAAGCATGAAAAACGCCAAATATGAATTTACCGGCGAAACCAAGATCGAATTGGGCGTCAAGCTGAATCGCATCCGCGCGGTTGTGGCCATCGCAGCGCTGGAGATCGTTGCCGGCGAACTAGGCGGCTGGATCGAGAGCGAAAAAAACCTTTCGGTCTACGGCGATGCGTGGGTCTACGACAATGCGCGGGTCTCCGGCAATGCGTGGGTCTACGGCAATGCGCG